>OGPY01001963.1_pt1 | contig 13933 bp, 10 predicted proteins | sample 1553121 | NCBI WGS metagenome assembly OGPY01 (sample SAMEA2580004, study PRJEB22360) | human gut metagenome
CGGAAGTCGTTCGAGCCCGCTGTTTCCCTCGAGGCAGCCGGTGCAGACGCAGTCGGTATCAACTGCTCCGTCGGACCAGACCAGCTTGTATCCGTCGTACGAAGCATCAAAGAAAATGTATCCATCCCAGTCATCGCCAAACCAAACGCCGGCATGCCGACCATCGATGACAAAGGACATGCCGTATACAGCATGAACGCAGAAGATTTTGCATCTTATATGAAAGTTCTGATCGAAAGCGGCGCATCCGTCGTCGGTGGATGCTGCGGAACAACTCCGGCATTTATCAAGGCTCTGCATGATAACATAAGATAACTCGCACCTGTTCACAGGACACCATCCTATCTGGGGGCGCCACTAGCACCTCCTCAATATTCAATACAATCAACAGGGAATGTGGTTCGCGACTCCAAAGGCAACCCGTTCCCTGTTTCTAATTTCCCTCAATCCAATGCCTGGTACCATCCATTTCCCCCACACTCAGCATCGAGTCCAGAAGGCCTTAGGAATTCCGATGCATTCCGATGCCTCCATACGCTAAATTCAGCACTAATCAGCATCGGACACAAGAATCTCACCAATTCCGATGCCAGCCACGCCACTCATTTCACATGAATCGCTTTCTCCGGGCACATTTCCTGGCAGCAGAAGCAGCGGATGCATTTCCTGTAATCATAGACCGGTGGGGTTTCTCTGCCGTTTCGGAAATCCACAGCTTTCTCCGGGACCGGGCAGCTCTTGACGCAGATCCCGCAGCGGATGCACTTGTCTGGCTGGATGTATGGCTTCTTCTGAAAAATATTCAGAGCCTTCGCCAGACGCTCCCACATACCGGAACGCGCCACTCTCCTGTCTACATCAAAGTATGGGTTCCCGTACTGTGCCACCGCATCCTCCATACGGATCGGACCGCCGGGCGTCAGAAGCTCAATCTCTTCTTCCTTCCAGGTTCCAAGTCCCATCTTCTCACCGTGATAATTTGTCGGGACCATCTCCGGTTTCAGATGGATCAGATGGCAGAACACACTGTCCAATGCGACCGGGTCTTGCGACATCAATATCACATTCATCGGAGCCGGATCGCCGGAGCCAGGTCCGTTACCCTCCATCGCAACAATTCCATCCATGATATACAGTCGCGGTTTCACATACTGGTTCAGATCCACCAGCATTCTGGCGAAACTGTCCGCGCTCGGATACAGAGTATGCCCCTTCGCCTTGTGAAATCCATAGACAAATCCATAACTGTTCTTGACCGCTCCTGTGATACGTTCCAGCGCATGCGTCTTCATCTTGCACAGAGAGATCACGCAGTCCCTCTCCAGAAGTTCTGCCGGAAGGACAAACTCCTTCGCCTGAATCCCATCCGGATTCTCCACATGGACCCCTTTGGTATAGTCGATCGCCGGAATATCAAATTTATCAAGATAGGTATCCATCCCTGTTCCGTGAATGACTTTCGTTGTTGTTCCATTGCCGCACGAATCTGCCAGAACAATATCTCGATACCCCTTCTCCCGCATCAGCCTCGCAAACATGCCAACTATCACAGGATGTGTGATAACAGCTTTATCAATCTCTGCTTTCTTGAGAAGGTTAGGTTTCAGAAGAACCGATTCTTCTTTGCCGACAATAGATTCGAGACCGCCCAGAAGTTCAAGGCCGGTCTCCAGATTCTCATAAACAAGTTCTTCCCTGTAAGAATTACAGGGAAGAAGGATCACTTTGCTTTTTTTATTCATAATTACCCTCGCTGAGAGCTCAGATCTGTCTCGCGGATCGCCTTTCTGACCGGAAGGATGCACGCCGGCACTACAGACAGGAAATCAACTCCCATCTGAAGGAAGGTTTCTGTCAGTTCCGTATCTGCTGCGATCTCACCACAGATCCCTGCCTGACGGTTCTCCTGATGTGCAGCTTCCACTACCATCCTGATCATACGGAGCACCGCCGGGTGATGATCGTTGTATTTGTCCTTGAGCAGAGGATTCTGCCTGTCCATAGCAAGTGTATACTGTGTCAGGTCATTTGTTCCGATGCTCAGGAAGTTGACTCTCCTTGCCAGTTCCCGGCTGATCATAACTGCTGCCGGTGTCTCGATCATGATACCTGTCCGGATATTGCGGTAAGGAATTTCTTTCTCATCGAGTCCTGCCTTGACCTCCTGAATGATCTCCTCGATCTGATCCATCTCTTCTTCGGAGTCGATCATCGGATACATCATCGCAAGATTACCATAGGCACTGGCACGGTAGATCGCACGAAGCTGTGCCTTGAACATCTTCTTACGGTCAAGGCAGAGACGGATGCCACGGTTTCCCATGATCGGGTTGGTCTCCGCCGGAATATCCAGATAAGAAGCCTGCTTGTCAGCTCCGAGATCCGCTGTACGGATCACTGCCGTACGCTCTCCCATCGTCTCAGCCAGCTTCTTGTACGCATGAAACAGCTCATTCTCCCTCGGATAGTTTTCCCTTCCGAGATACTGGAATTCACTTCGAAGGAGTCCAATGCCGGAAGCCCCGTAAAAAAGGACACTGCTCAGATCGCTCATGTTGCCGATATTTGCGTACAGACCGATCTTTGTTCCGTCCTTCGTCTCGTCCTTCTGTGTCTTGAGTTTGAGAAGTTCTTCTCGCTCTCTTCGATCCGCCTCGAGACGGATCTCGTATTCTTTCTTGATCTCTGCATCCGGATTCAGATACATGGTTCCTGTATAACCATCCACGATCGCGGTCATACCATCCCACTCATCATCCGGTGCAATGTCTACCAGAGTTGGGATCTCCATTGTCTTTGTCATAATGGAGGCATGAGAAACGGCTGATCCATGATGCATGACAACGGCAAGAAGTTTCTCCTTGTCCATCTCCATGATCTCAGTCGGTGACAGAGCCTCTGCCACCAGGATCACCGGTTCCTCTCCCAGATTGATCCGGATCGCCGCTCCGCCAAGGATCTGGATCAGACGGTTGGATATTTCCTGAATGTCTGAAATCCTCTTACGGATCACCGGTTCTTCCAGGTTGCGGAAGGTCTCTACCAGCTCATCACGATTGGTCATAACTGCATAAGCAGCATTGACCTTTTCGTTGGCAATGCTGCTCTCGATCGCATTCTGGAAGCTTCCGGATTCCAGGAGCTTTGCCTGATTAAGGAAAGTCCTGGCCTCCTGCTCATTCAGAGATTTATTGGCTTCGTAAAGCTCTTTGAGCTTAGCTACCGCCTGTTCCTTCGCTTTACGAAAATCCTCGATCTCTTTTTTGATGTTGCTTACCAGACACTGACGTATCTGATATTCCCCTCTGCTGTAATATAAGATTTTTCCGATGGCAATTCCCGAAAAGGTAGCAATACCTTTGTAGATTTCCATCCTGCTTCCCCCTTGTTTCTATCAGTTGCAGGCAGCCTTGAACTCCGTCCAGTTCTTATTGTAGGCCTCATCTGCCTCCGCGCTGATGTTTTCTACTGCTGATCCTTCTGTTACAGAATCCGGAACAACAAGGTCCTGATTCTCAAGCAGGGAATCTGCTGCTTTGTTTGTGCAGTAATATCCGATATAATCGAAACATTTTGCTGCGTTTTCCGGCTGAAGGATGTAGTCCATGAACTGATAAGCCTCATCCTTGTCCGGTGCCTGGCTTGGGATGAACATTCCCATAACGCCAAAGCCAAGTCCTTCTTCCGGATATACCACTTTGAGATCCGGGTTTTCCTGAAGGGCTGCTGTTACCTGAGAAGTATAAAGAAATGCAACGCTTGCCTCTCCGTTGAGAAGAGAATCCTGTGTATTGTCATCCTGGATCAGACGCACGTTCGGTGCAAGTTCCAGAAGTTTTTCTCCTGTTTTTGCGATATCATCTGTGTTCTGGTCATTGAAATCCTGACCAAGAGCAAGGTTTGTGATACCGTTGATCACACGGTAGTTTGCAGTCAGCGCAATGCTGTCCTCTAAGGATGCATCCCAGAGGTCATTGTATCCTTTGATGTCAATGTCAACCAGATCCGGATCATAAACGATCAGCGGAATACCTGCGCCGTACGGTGCTGTATATTCATCGTTCGGATCATAGAACTGTCCCTGATAAAGCGGGTTGATATTTCCCCATCCTGACAGCTTGGATGTGTCAAGTTTCTCCACCAGGCCTTCCTCAATGGCAGTCTGGATGATATAGTCATCTGCTACGACAACATCATAATCGCCGCCTTTTGCCATGGAAAGTTTCTCCAGCATGTTTTCATCTGTATCAAAATTAGAATAAACGATCTTGATTCCTGTTTCTTCTTCGAATCCGTCAAGAACTTCCTGCGGGAACATGTTCTCCCATGTGTAGAGCACCAGTTCTTTGGAGGCATCTGCCTGAACAGAAACTGCGAGTGTTGGAACTACGAGTGCCGCACATAATGCACATACCACTAATTTTTTCATAACTTTTTCTCCTCTTCTTGTCTTTGTTTCGATTCTGATAAACTTAGACATGTTTAGTATATCTTACTTTTGTTTCATTGAAAAGACTTTCTTAATTCTTTTTCTGATTTCTGCCTGTAAACTTTCCTATTGCGGTATAAATGAGCAGGATTAGAAGGGTCACAGCAAGCATGATCGTACAGAGTGCATTGACCTCCGGGGTCACGCCTGTCTTGATCTGTGTGTAGACCTTGATCGGCAGAGTAGAAAGACGCGGTCCGTTGATAAAAATACTGATGACCACATCATCCATGGACATTGCAAATGCCAGAAGAGAACCTGACATTACCGCCGGCATGATAAGCGGAAGGATGATGTCCCAGAATGCCCGAAACGGCCCTGCGCCAAGGTCCCTCGCCGCCTCCTCAAGTGACGGGTCCATTCCCGCAAGGCGCGCTTTTACTTCCATAAGAATATATGGCACGCAGAAAACGGTGTGTCCGATCAGGAGCGTCAGCATACCAAATGGCAAATTCATCATATAGAAAAAAGCCATCAGGACCATACCAAGGATGATCTCCGGGATCATCAGCGGCAGGATGGAAATATATTCCAGGATTCCCTTTGTCTTCCAGTGGATCCTGGAAAGCCCGACCGCACCAAGAGTTCCGATCACTGCTGACACAAAGCAGCTTACCACTCCAAGGAACAAACTGTTTCCAAGTGCCTCGATCATTGCGCTGTCAGAAAAAAGCTCCTGATACCATTTCAGGGAAAATCCGGTAAAACGCACCGGAAATTTTGATTCATTAAAAGAAAATACGATGACGACTGCGATCGGCAGATACATCAATACAAAAATCAATCCAAGGTAAAACCTGGAGAGTTTTGAATTCTTTTTCATCCCACACCCTCCAATTCTTTTGCATTTGTGACTTTGCGGTACAGCATGATCATCAGTGTCGTGAGGATCATCAATACCACAGCCAGTGCCGCCGCGAACGGCCAGTTATTTCCTCTTGTCATCTGTTCCTGGATCAGGCTTCCGACAAGCACGATCTTGTTTCCACCCAGGATATCTGCGATGAAAAACAGTCCCATGGACGGGATAAACGTCAGGATCACACCGGAAAGAAGACCTGGCAGAGTCAGTTTAAAAGATACTGTCCAGAATGCTTTAAACGGGCTCGCTCCGAGATCTCTTGCCGCCTCAACGAGCGACCAGTCCAGCTTCTCCGCGCTGGAATAGACAGAAAGGATCATGAACGGAAGCAACACATAGGTCATACCGATCACGATCGCCGGATAGCTGTACAGGATACGAAGCGGCTTCTCGATCAGCCCAAGGCTTTTGAGCACATGGTTCAGAAGACCTTTGGTCTGAAGGATGATCATCCATCCGTAGAGACGGATCAGGGAGTTTACCCAGAACGGCAGCATCAGAAAGATCATCGCGCGTTTTTTCCATTTTTCGGAAAGTTTTGCCATAAAATATCCAAACGGATATCCGACCAGGCAGATGATCAGGGTACTGGTCAGGGCAAGCTGGAAAGATCCTGTAAAGGTCTGCATGTAGACAGGGTCAAGGATCTTTTTATAATTTGCAAGTGTAAAGGTCCACTCCACGCCGTGTCCTGCTTTTGGCTGTGCAAAGCTCAGTGCCAGCATATAAAGCAGCGGTCCTGCCACAAAGATGATCGTAAAGATGTATAACGGCAGGATCATCCAGACAGAGCCGGATTTCTTTTTTTTCATGATTCTGCCCCGCTTTCTGTGTCAAGATCTACCAGAACGGCGTTCTCCGGTTCAAAGGAACAGGTTACTTTCTGTCCTGGCTGCACACTCGCATCGATGCCGTATCTGCTTGCGATCACTTCTGTTCCGTCGGTAAGTTTCAGTACAACGCGGAGAAGACCTCCGGCAAAACTCTTCTCGATTACTTCTGCGTCAAGACCTTTCCGACAGGTTTCGTCAAGAACGATATTTTCGCTCCGGACTGCCAGTGTCACCGGTGTTCCTGCCTGCAAAACATTGCTGTCTGCCGCTGCCAGAACAGTTCCTCCTGCAAGGCTTACGCGCACCTGATCGCCTTCCATTGCTTCTACAGTTCCCTTAAGGATGTTTGCATTTCCGACAAAAGTTGCCACATAGCTGGTCTTTGGATGATTGTAGATCTCATCCGGGGAGCCGATCTGCTCAAATCTTCCCTGGTTCATGACTGCGATACGGTCTGACATATTGATCGCTTCTTCCTGGTCATGCGTGATGTAGACAAACGTGATGCCGAGTTTTTTCTGTAATTTTTTAAGTTCCAGCTGCATCGCACGGCGAAGCTGGAGGTCCAGTGCACCCAGAGGCTCATCAAGGAGAAGGACCTTCGGATTGTTTACCAGAGAACGGGCGATTGCAACTCGCTGTCTCTGTCCACCGGAGAGCTCTGACGGTTTACGCTTCTCATATCCCGGAAGCTGTACCAGTTCCAGCATTTCGGAGACACGTTTTTTGATCTCGGCTTTCGGAACTTTCTTAAGTTTCAGTCCGTAGCCGATATTGTCTGCAACGGTCATATGCGGAAACAGGGCGTAATTCTGAAATACTGTGTTTACGTCTCTCGCTTCCGGTGCGAGATCTGTCACATCTTTGCCGTCCAGAAATACCTGACCGGAATCCGGTGTCTCAAGGCCCGCGATAATACGTAAGGTTGTCGTCTTGCCACATCCGGAAGATCCCAGAAGTGTGATAAATTCACCCTTTCCGATGGAAAGACTGATCTCTTTGAGAACGGTTTCATCCTTTGAAAAGGATTTCTTGATCTTTTTTAATTCCAAACATGTTTCTGCCATTTTTCTGCCTGTCCTCCTGCTGTTTTATTTTTGGTCTGTCTGCTTTCTGATATAAGCCGTGTAACTTTCTCTGTCAAAAACCGGGGTAAACTCTGTGCAGATCTTTCTGGCCTGCTCTCCATCGTTTCTTAAGAGTTTGTACATGGTCAGGGCAAGCAGTTTTGCCGGAAGGATGTATGCCTTTTCCGGATCTGTGATACGGAAGTCTGCCCCATGGAGTTTGCCTTCAAAGCCCTTGAATGTAAAATTCACGACCGGCATCAGATGGCTCAGATCGCCTACATCCGTGCAGGCATTGTTGAAGTCGCCCTTCTGCACGGTGCGATAATCAAGGTCCAGATCCTCCGCCGCCTCCAGAAGTGCCGTGTCTGCCTCTCTCGGAAGGATCGGCATGTAGCCCTGGAGTATTTCCCGCTCGATCCTGCCGCCGAATGCATAAGCAGCCCCGTCGTAGGCACGGTTGACCATGTCGGTGATCTCCTCGATCTTCTCAAGGGAAGCCGCCCGCACCTTCGTCTCTATGACTGCTTCATCCGGCACGCTGTTGATGACATCGCCTGCCTTGCGGATCACATTGTGGAGACGTACATGGTCTTCTTCCCGAAAAGTCTCACGCATCAGTCCCATCATCTGGATCGCGCTGGTCGTGATGCTGAGGGCGTTGACACCGTTCCACGGATCGATCGCCCCGTGTGCGGCCTTGCCTCTGACAGTGACCCGTTCTGCGCTGTAGCCATTGCACGCCGGATTTCCCAGATAAAAATCCTCCTCGACCGGAACCATATGCACATGGGTCGTCAGCGCGATATCCGTATCATCAAAAACTCCGGTGCGGATCATTTCGCTCTTACCGCAGCAGAATTCAATCCCTTCCTTTCGAAGACGTGCCCTCTTGTCTGCATCGATATATTCCTCGGCAGGAACGGCAAGGAAAGAAAGACTGCCGCCAAGCTCCCTCTGGATCTCCGGGTCTGCCAGTGCGGCTGCACAGCCGATCATTGCCGCCATCTGCGCATGATGTCCACAGGCATGTGCCACGCCGGTAACGGGATCTGCCATCGGATGTGACTTGCATCCGATCGCATCCAGTTCCCCGATGACTGTGAGGTTCGGACCGTCTGTGATCTTTTTGTCACCTCTTACACCGGTACGGGCAAGATGTTCTGTCACTTCATATCCAAGGTTCTTAAGAAACTGTGCTGCCTTCTGTGACGTCCGTATTTCCTCAAAACCCGGTTCCGGATGTGCCGCGATATCCTCTGCAAAGCTTATGATCTGCTCTCTGTCTGCGTCTATCCTCTGAAGGATTTTTTCTTCTATTTTATCTAGCATTTGTTTCATCATTCCTTTCGTTACTGTTCACTTCGTTCACAGCAACTGACTTTTACAAGTTAATACGTTATAAAAGCAACAAATCTTTATCTCATAATGATAACATAAATTTTCAGCAATGCAAGCACTGAAAAAGTACAAAAAATTCTCCGCATAACGCAAAAATCCGGATACCTTGTTCAAAGTATCCGGATCCTGTTAATGGTAAGCTGGAAATGAGACTCGAACTCACGACCCCTTCATTACGAGTGAAGTGCTCTACCGACTGAGCTATTCCAGCCTGTGTCTGAAACACAACCATTATTATACCTGATTTCTCAGAAAAATCAAGAACAAATTTTAATTTTTATGCTGTGACTTCATTTACAGCGAATTATTTTTTATGCTGTTTCTTTCGCTACAGTTTTTCTGGTTTTCTTTGGTGCAGTAACTGCTTCTTTTACAAGAACTTTCTTCTTCTCTTTCACTGTGGCTGCCGGTTCCTTCACAGCAGCCCTGGAAGATTTTCTGGAAACGCGAGGTTTCTTTGCCACAGGTTTTTTCTCCGTTTTCTTCACCGGGGCAGAGACTGCTTCTCTTTTCTTGGTCGGTGTGCAGGAAAATACTGTCACGCCAAGTGCAGGAACTTTGAGTTTGATGGAATACTCTCTCTCATCGCATTCATCCTGCTTGCAGGTCTTTCCTCTCGGATTTACCGTTCCCTGTCCGCCATATTCTTTGGCGTCGGTGTTGAAGATTTCTTTGTATTTTCCGAAGAACGGAACGCCTACTTTATAGTCTGTATATGGAACAGCCGCGAAGTTGCATACAACGAGAAGTGTTTCTTCCGGCTTGTCTGTCTTTCTCATGAAAGTCAGGACGTTTTCCTCATATTTCATAAGCTGGATCCATTCAAATCCATCGTACTCATCATCCTTCTGGATCAGTGCCGGATGGGTGCGGTACAGCTCATTGAGGTCATGGATAAATTTCTCCATCTCCTCTGGAAGTTCCTTGCCCGGAGCCATCATGGTACAGCCCGGATGCATCATCATATAAGCATATGCCGCACGGACCTGACTTAATTTCTGTGCCTCATCTCCCGGAAGTTTCTCCATAAATTCAGCGAGATTTCCTGCCTCACGGCTTCCAAGCGGCAGTACGTAATGCTCACAGTAAGCATAGATCATGGACAGAGTGAGCTGATCGTGGACATATTTTCTCTCGATCGGATCTTTGGAAAGGTAAGCAAGAAAATCTCCTGCCCAGTTGTTGTTCCATTTGTAATCAAAGCCGATGTTATCATCCTCCACGCTTCCGGTGAGTTCGGACCAGAGGCCGTCCTCCTGTGCGATCGTGAGGGTTCCCGGAAGTTTCTTATCAAGGATGGAATTCAGATGTTTCAGGAATTCTACTGCTTCCAGGTTTTCATTTGTTCCGTAGATGTTCGGTTTCCACTGTCCGTATTCCCTGCCGAAATCAAGATACAGCATGGAATCTACATCGTCCAGGCGGAGTCCGTCTGCATGATAAACCTCCAGCCAGTAAAAGGCGTTTGCCAGAAGGAAATCCTTGACCATCGGACTGTCGAAATTATAAAGAAGAGTTCCCCAGATCGGATGGATCGCCATGGATGGATCTGGATTCTCATACAACGGTGTTCCGTCAAAAAGCTCAAGACCTCCTTCCACTCTCGGAAAATGCGACGGTGTCCAGTCAAGGATCAGACCGATCCCTGCCTTGTGGAGTTCATTGACAACTTTCTGAAAATCCTCTGGTGTGCCAAATCTTCTGGTCGGTGCATAATAAGCAAATGTGCTGTATTCTCCTGCTTCGTCATCAAGGTATTCCATGACCGGATGCAGTTCTACATGAGTATAGTTCAGTTTCTTTACAAAATCTGCGAGCTCTGCGGCATCCTTCCATTCTGTCAGAGAAGTTTCATAGATGGAGATCGGCTGTTTGCGGTCGCTGAATTTCTTACGCTCCTTCATCCAGGTCTCATCTTCCCACTGGAATACGCTGGTGTCTGCCACAACAGATGCATCTGCCGGTGGAACCTCGGTGCATGCTGCGTATGGATCAGATTTCAGCTCGATCCTGTTTCCCTTGAGTTTCAGTTCATATTTGTAGATATCCCCTGCTTTCACACCCGGGATAAAAAGTTCAAAGATACCGGACATCGGCATTCTGTGCATCGCATGGCATCTTCCGTCCCACGCATTGAAATCACCTACAACACTGACACGCATCGCGTTCGGTGCCCATACTGCAAAGCTGGTTCCTTTAACACCATTAATCTCCATGGGATGTGCGCCCAGTTTCTCATACGCGTGATAATAAACACCAGCGCAAAAAGCTTTTTCCTCTGCTTCTGTGATCTGGCCGGAGAATGCATAAGGATCTGCAAATTCCTTTGTTTCTTCTCCTTTGGTGACGCGATATTTATAATCCGGGATCTTTCTTCCTGGGATCATTGCTGCAAAATAGCCTGCTTCGTCTTCCTGCTCCATTTCATATTTACGGGAGCCGACCAGAACTTCTGCCTTATCTGCCTCCGGGAAAAATCCCTGGATCAGAACGCCGTCTGTCGTAAGACGCGGAGCCATGACATCCTTCGGAGATGCTTCCTCTCCGTAAACCACTGCTTCAATTCTCGGCCAGTCCATATATTCGTATGCTTTGCTTTCCATAACTACTGCCTCCATTCTGAGATGCCTGTGTCAGGTATTCGTGCAAATGTGCATCATTGCTATTCATTTCATTCATAGCAATTGGTCAAAATGCATTCCATATCACCTACGGTGATAGCATTTTGCCCCGTATGTCTCGGGATTTTGGCATATTCATGCCAAAACACCTCGCGGGATATTACCTGTCAACAATTATTAAGCATCCCTTTGAAAATAGTTTATCATTTTTTCCAATAAAAATAAAGAATAGAACGAAATTTGTTTGACAAAACTGCTCTGGTACGATAAATTGAAACTAGAGTTTTTCTGATATCCAGGAAACAAATTTCAGAAATCCAAGGAGGTTTTTCATTATGGAAAACAAAACATTTGACGTAACCGCTCTCGGTGAATTACTGATCGACTTTACAGAAAACGGAAACAGTTCTCAGGGCAATCCCCTGATGGAGGCAAACCCTGGCGGTGCTCCGTGCAACGTGCTCGCCATGCTGGAGCGTCTTGGCAAAAAGACCGCTTTCATCGGCAAAGTCGGCAAGGACATGTTTGGTACACAGTTAAAGACTGCTGTTGAGGAAGTCGGCATTGACACCCGCAACCTTATCATGGACGAGAACTGCCACACCACTCTCGCTTTCGTACATACTTATCCGGATGGTGACCGTGACTTTTCTTTCTATCGTGATCCGGGCGCAGATATGATGCTCACCAAAGAAGAAGTTCAGAAGGACCTGATCGAGTCTTCCCGTATCTTCCACTTTGGAACACTTTCCTCTACTCATGAGGGTGTACGTGAAGCTACACGCCACGCGATCAATCTTGCAAAAGAAGCCGGATGCATCATCACTTTTGACCCGAACCTGCGTCCGCCTCTCTGGAAATCTCTCGAAGATGCCCGTGTGGAGATCGAATATGGTATGTCCAAATGTGACGTATTAAAGATTTCTGACAATGAGGTAGAATTCATGTGTGGAACCACAGATTATGACAAGGGTGCTGCCATGATCCAGGAGAAATACAACATCCCGCTCATCCTCATCACCATGGGCAAGGACGGAAGCCGCGCATACTACAAGGACATGATCGTAGAGGCAGCTCCTTTCCTCCAGGAAAACACCATCGAGACCACCGGTGCCGGAGATACTTTCTGCGCAAGCACCCTGAACTACGTTCTCGACCACGGCCTTGAGAACCTCACAGAAGAAAACCTCAAAGAACTTCTCACCTTCGCAAACGCAGCCGCATCCCTCATCACCACACGCAAAGGTGCCTTGAGGGTCATGCCGACACGTGAGGAAGTGGAAAGCTTTATCGCAAGCCGTAAATAATTTTTAACGCCATTTATATACAAAAGAATCCCGGACGGTCCATTTCGGATCATCCGGGATTCTTTTGTCTGTATATTCTTATTTGATCACACGTACTTTGGACACGCCTTCGATTGCTCTGAGTTCATCCAGAGCTTCTTTGGATGCTGCGCTTTCCAGATCGATGATGGTGTACGCATATCCACCACGGCTCTTGTTTGTCATATCCGCGATGTTCAGGCCTTCGCTTCCAAGGATCTTGGTGAACTGGCTGATCATGTTCGGGATATTCTTGTGGGCGATGGTGATACGTCCGACTGCCACGCAGGTTCCCATGTCGCAGTTCGGGAAGTTTACGGAGTTTTTGATATTTCCGTTTTCGAGGAAATCTCTGACTTCTTTGACTGCCATAACTGCACAGTTTTCTTCGGATTCCTCTGTGGATGCACCAAGATGCGGTGTTACGAGGATTCCCGGTCTGCCTGCTACGGTTGCATTTGCAAAGTCTGTTACGTATTTCTTAACCTTGCCGCTGTCAAGAGCTTCTACAAGGGCATCCTCGTCAACGAGAAGGTCTCTTGCGAAGTTCAGAAGAACGACACCGTCTTTCATCTTTGTGAAAGCCTCTTTGTCTATCATCTTGCGAGTATTATCAGTAAGTGGTACATGGATGGTGATGTAATCACACTGATTATAGATTTCATCATTATCCTTTACGATTGTAATGTGGTGAGAGAGACGAACTGCATTCTGGATGCTTAAATAAGGATCGCAGCCAAAAACCTCCATTCCAAGCTCACTTGCAGCATTTGCAACAAGAACACCGATTGCACCAAGTCCGATTACGCCAAGCTTCTTTCCCTTAATTTCATTTCCAGCAAAAGCCTTCTTTGCCTTCTCAGCTGTCTTTGCAATATTTGGGTCATTCTTATTTTCACGTACCCAGTGACAGCCGCCTGCAATATCACGTGAAGCAAGCATGAGTCCTGCAATAACGAGTTCCTTTACACCATTTGCATTTGCACCTGGTGTATTAAAAACGACAATACCTTTTTTTGCGCAGGAATCAAGCGGAATATTATTCACACCGGCACCGGCACGTCCAATTGCAAGAAGAGAATCAGGAAGTGTCATTTCATGCATAGAAGCACTGCGAAGAAGCACAGCATCAGCATTTCCAATCGAATCAGCGATGCAGTATGTATCATCAAAACGGCTCATTCCGGCATTAGAAATTGGATTTAAGCAATAAACACTTTTCATTTCAAATTCTCCTCCTCAAACTTTTTCATAAATGCAACAAGTGCCTCTACACCTTCCTTTGGCATTGCATTATAGATACTTGCACGCATACCGCCTACAGTGCGATGACCC
>OGPY01001964.1_pt1 | contig 13931 bp, 10 predicted proteins | sample 1553121 | NCBI WGS metagenome assembly OGPY01 (sample SAMEA2580004, study PRJEB22360) | human gut metagenome
GCGTTTCCTTCCAACGCACATTCGGATTGGAATCCATAAAATGATCATGATGATGATGCCAATCTGTTTTTGCAAGATTATCTGACAGCTGAGAGTTTGGCATTGGATCTGCCTTAAGACATGCATCTGCACATGCCTGATCTAACGCTACCGGATCAAATGATGCAAACATACCGATATTTGGCAGAATAGCCGCATCATTTTCTGGATGACAGTCACAGTTTGGAGAAACATCTACAATCAAACTTATATGAAAATGAGGACGACCATCTACAACTGCTTTTGTATACTCTGCAATCTTGCATCCCAAAATTTCATTTGCATTATCATTTGGATTATGAATTGCATCAAATGAACAGGCACCGATACAGCGTCCACATCCCTTACAAATATCCTCATGAATCACAGCCTTTCCTGTATCAAAAAAAATCGCATCTGATCCACATTCCTTTGCACAGCGCTTGCAGCATCTGCAAAGATCTGCATTTACAACTGGCTTTCCCTGACTGTGCTGATGCATCTTTCCTGCACGGCTTCCGCATCCCATACCGATATTTTTCAGTGCACCGCCAAAGCCCGTTGCTTCATGGCCTTTGAAGTGGCTCAGACTGATAAAAATATCTGCGTCCATGATTGCATGACCAATCAATGCTGTTTTGCAATATTCTCCGTTGACAACCGGAACTTCGATTTCATCGGTTCCTCGCACTCCATCTCCGATGATAATCTGGCATCCTGTGGTAATGGTATTGAATCCATTCAGATTCGCACAGTCAAGATGCTCCAGGGCATTTTTTCTGCTGCCCGGATATAACGTATTGCAGTCTGTCAGAAACGGAAGGCCTCCCTGCTCTTTACAGAGATCTGCAACCACTTTCGCATAATTCGGACGAAGAAACGCCATGTTTCCCAGTTCGCCAAAATGCATTTTGATTGCGACGAATTTGCCTTCCATATCAATGTCTTTGATGCCAGCAGCAATACAGAGCTTTTTCAGCTTGTCAAGCTGACTCGTTCCAACCGGACATCGAAAGTCGGTAAAATAAACCGTTGACTTTTCCATTTTGTCATTCCTCCTGATTTGTCATTTTTTGACAGCATATCACTTCAAGCTAGGTTGAAGTCAAGTATAATTTGTGGTCTTCTGTTTGTCTCATGGGCTTGTCTTTTTTCTGGATTTTTCGTATACTGAACATAGTTTTTAAGCAACTGAAAATACAGAAGTGCTTTGGAGGTCATGTTTATGATAAAGGCAGTATTATTCGATATGGATGGTATCCTGTTTGACACCGAGATTGTAATGAAAGAGGGCTGGCAAAAAGCTGCCCGGGAGCTGAATTTTACGCTCACGGAGGAACATCTTTCGCAGATGCGCGGCAGTGCGCTTCCGCGGAGCAGAAAGCTGTTTGAGGAGTGGTTTCACGGACAGGTGACATACGATGAAGGACGCGCAATCCGCACGGCGTATCTAAACGATTATATTCGACGCAACGGTGTCCCGGAAAAACCAGGGCTTCATGCGTTTCTTTCCTGGCTCAAAGAGCATTCGATCAAAGTTGCCGTTGCTACTTCTACAACGCGGCGCGTTGCGGAAGACTATTGGAAACAGTCTGGCATTGACCAGTATATCGATGCTTCAGTCTGCGGGGATGAGGTAATCAACAGCAAGCCGGATCCGGAAATTTTCTTAAAAGCAGCGTCTCTTCTGAAAGTTCCGATTGCTGCATGCATAGTAGCCGAAGACAGCATCAATGGTCTGAAGGCCGCGCGTGCAGCTGGTGCCATCTCCTGCATGATCCCGGATCTGACACCGTATACAAAAGAGCTTTTTCCATTTTGTGATTATGTGAGTCCTTCTCTTTTGGCCTGTAAAGAAATTCTGCTGCAGACTCCAGAAGCGGACAAACTGAAAAGCTGGAAGTAAAAAATCATACATAAAGATCGAGTAGGAGGCGGCTTTCGCCGCCGACCTCTCACACCACCGGACATGCGGTTCCGCATCCGGCGGTTCAGTTAACTTAACATCTTGTTTGACAAAAATATTCCTCTGCTGAGAGTAACCCGAACTTTTTCAGACGTGCATTTGACATTGCATAGCAAATAGTTTCTGTACGACAAACCCGAGCATATCCATGGAACCCTGCCGCACTTTTTGCATTCTTTTTACTAACACCCAGTTTTACCAGATTTTTATATCTGGTTTTAGGATTTTTCCAATGTTTCCATATGCACATTCTGAACCTGTACCTAATAACCGTATCGAGTCTTCGGGTTGCTGTAAGAATTGAGCCAATTTTAAAGTAATTGATCCAGCCTCTTACCACTTCCGCTATCTTTTGGGCTTTATATGAGTTACTTACACCCCACTTGCGGCTCGTTAATTTTCTGACTTTCTTCATTACCTTATCCAATGACTTTTTAGGGACTTTTATCTTATATTTCTTTTCTTGAAACTGATAATAGAAGGCAAATCCCAGATATTGTATTTCTGTGGGTCTCCCTATTTTACTCTTGCCCCTGTTCACTTTCAGCCGCAGAACATTTTCAACATACTTCGTGACCGATTCCATTACCCTTGCCGCAGCTTTTTCGCTTTTGACAAAAATAATACAGTCATCTGCATATCGTGCAAATTTAAGTCCTCGGCTTTCAAGTTCCCAATCCAATTCATTGAGCAGTATGTTAGCGAGAAGTGGTGAAATATTTCCCCCTTGTGGGGTTCCGATTTCTGTTTCTTCTATCTGTTCTCCAACCATAACTCCACTTACTAGAAATTTTCGGATTAGCGAAAGTATTTTTCCATCCTTAATCTCTTTGTTCAAAACAGATATTAACTTGTCGTGTTCTACCGTATCAAAAAACTTTTCCAAGTCAATATCCACGACCCAGTTATATCCTTCATTCATGTATTCAACTGCTTTTAATACTGCCTTCTGTGCACTTTTTCCGGGTCTGAATCCATAGCTGTTCTCATGAAATTTTCTTTCATATATAGGTGTTAATACCTGTGCAGCTGCTTGTTGTACCATGCGATCTGTGACAGTTGGAATACCAAGTTTTCGTTTGCTTCCGTCTGCTTTAGGGATTTCCACTCTCTTTACTGGCATTGGTTTGTATGACTGATTTCTTATACTCTCTCTGAGTTGCTGGCCATTTACTTTCAAATGAGAAAGCAAATCGGCACATTCCATTCCGTCTATTCCTGCCGCACCTTTATTCTTTTTCACCTGTTTGTAGGCACGATTCATGTTTTCATTTGACAGAATGCGTTCTATAAATATTCCTTGTTCCTCCATGCACTGTTTCCTTTCCTTTTCGTGAGTTCCGACCACTTAGTACTTGTGGTACTCCTCTCGGCATGTGTTTCGTCTAAAACTCTCAATTAGGACGTACTCCAGATGATTAACTGTTCTGTCCTTTGCTCCATCCGGTTTCCCGGACTTCTTCGCTACTATGACATCTGCTGACTTCCTATGATTCGTTGTTACTATGGCTGATGAAACCACTCATAGGATCTCCCCGGTTAAAATACGCTATCTTTCTCATCACCTATCCGCCATGTCTACTACCAGTCCTCTGTTAGCTATTGGACTTCAACTTGTTCAGCAGTCTTATCCGAACTGTAAGCCTTATACATGATTTCTGTCCGTCGGACCAATGGTTTGCCTCAGGCTTCCTTCAGATTCCATCTCACAATGGACACCCTTGCCTTGTTGGCTATGTGCTTCCCGCTAACAGGCGCACTTAGGACTTTCACCTTTAAGAATAACGTTCGCGCCGGGCGAACTGAACCTCACATGACTAAAGTCACGTGCTTCAGACCGCTTTAGGCGGCAGACAAAATATCGGCGGATACGCCTGTTTCTTAGATCTTGCGCGGATACGCGCTTCTTCCATGCCGGATACGGCAGGTCTCCACATAACAGGTAGTCCACGGTATATCTGCCTGTGTTTATGCTGCTTTTTGCAGTTCCATTTCTGAAATTAAGTCTCTCAAATCCGCATAAACACATGAGGTTCTACGCTTTACTGCAGGAACTTTTGCCTCCAGCAAAGACCTTTCCGTTGCCGGTAAGGGTTTTAAAATTTCACGGATAAAATATCTTGCTCCAATATTGTACGATGCAGATAAATCACAATTATATCTCTTTCCATTCTGAAGGGTACACAGACGGTGATCCTGTATATCACGGTCAATTTTTCCAGATCCGTCAAACGCAAGCCTGCTCGTATTCCATGCACAGATTCGGGAAATCCGTATTCCTTTTCTATGTGCCTGCTGTCCGCATCGTTTCTGGATATCCCGTTTTCTCCACATCTGCAGTTTCTGCTTTTTCTTCCCGGAAAGTTTTCCTTTCATCTCCAGATATTCGAAAACAATCACATCTGCCCTATTTTCTGATGCATAGAAAACGATTTCCCTGGCAATCTTTTTACCAAGTTCTGTATTCAGACGTTTTGCATATGCCCATCTTCCCTGCACCTGACGCGATCCATGTTCCCGCTGAAATCTTCGGATCCGTCCCAGCACACGGTACATCCGGTCTTTGTCACTGGGAAAGTTAATAAACTTTCTCCCCAGGATAGTTCCGTCTGGACGCATGATGGTACAGACTGCATCCGTATTGATGCCGAGATCCACACTGCAGATCGTTTGTTCTTTGACGGGTGTCCGGTTTAAAGCTACCTCTTCCGCATACGTAAAACGCAGAAAATATTTGTCGTGCTTTTTCTCCAGCGTTGGCGCCGAAGCTTTTTTGCCCGACCAGTGTTTTCTTAAATATTCCATATCCGTATGTTTCAGCCGCACAGCAAACCATTTCCAGTCATGGCCATCGTACAGTTTTAAAAAGGCCGCATCTTTCTCTTCTGTGTTTTCACGGTACATGACATCGTGGTAAAAAACAGGCATGGCATACTGCTCACTTTTCAGATACGGCTTTCCTGTTTTCTGTCCCTCTGCTTTCCACTGTTCCAGACGCGTCCGATAAGAAGATACACTCCCAAGCGCATGCTGGACTGCCGCCCGTCTGAAATAGGATGGCATCTTGGGAAAGCAGAAATCAAAATCAAACCGGGCCGGATTCCGTTTCGTTGTATGCACCAGATGTTCCGCTGCATTGAAACGTTTCTTACTTTCCTCAATTTTGACCAGTTCTTCCCATACAGATTCATACACTTCGACCAGATAGCGGACAGCAGAACGGTAAATCTCCAGTGTCTGGCGGATTGGAATATTCTGTTTTCGTAATTCTACACCATAACTGGATATGATTTTCATTCGCTTTTTCCTCCGGGTTTTAACGGGATTTTTCCTTCTGCCCTTCTATGTAAGCAAATACCTGTTCACGGCTCCGGTCACTGACCGTTACAGCACAATAAGACGGATTCCACAAATGCCCTCCCCACAACTCTTTCTTTAGCTCTGGATACAAAAGGAACATCTGGCGCGCAAGATTCCCCTTCATGATTTTGATCATGTCTGAAATATAAAACTGTGGTCGACAATCTACAAGCAGATGAATATGATCCGGCATAACCTCCATAGCCAGAATTTGAAATTTATATTCCTGTGCAAGACCTTCCAGCATTTCTTTGCATTCCACATCAATTCCATCTTTTAAAACCTTTTTTCTATACTTGGTACACCAGACCAGATGATACTGCAGAGAGTATACATATCCTCTACCATATGAAAGATCATTTTTATTAATTGTAAACAGATCTTTTCCCATAAAAACATTATACCATATACATAGGAATATATCAAACATTTGTTCTCATTTTTATCAAAAATCTTGCGCGTCTAACTCATCACTACTACAATATATTTATGGGTAATCCCCTTACTTCCAGTAAGGATTTATCCATCTCATTACTTAAACTGTTAGAATGTAGGATGCAATGGTATATCGACTTCATCACTTGGACCTCGCGTCCGTACTTTAGACTGATAACCGGCTCCTCATTCACAGTGTTCGTTTTATGCAGGTTGAATCACATTAGGTGCATTCGTGTCACACACAGTAGTTTGAACAGGTAATGAGTAAAACTGGTATTTATCCATTGTAATATTTTTTAAGGAGTGATAAATTTATGAACGCAGTAGGTATCGATGTTTCAAAAGGTAAAAGTATGGTTACAATTCTGAGACCATTTGGGGAGATTGTATCCTCTCCTTTTGAGATTAAGCACACATCCAGTGATATCCATTCACTTATTAAACTTATTCATTCTATCGAAGGTGAATCCCGGGTTGTAATGGAACATACCGGCCGCTACTACGAAGCACTTGCTCACCAGCTTTCAGCAGCAGATCTCTTTGTCAGTGCTGTTAATCCCAAGTTGGTCAAAGATTTTAATAACGATTCTCTTCGCAAAATCAAGTCCGACAAAGCTGATTCTGTCAAGATTGCCCGCTACGCTCTTGACAAATGGCAAAGTCTTGAACCGTATAGTATTACAGATGAATTACGCGCTCAGCTAAAGGTCATGAATCGTCAGTTCCATTTCTATGTGAAACAAAAAACGGCTATGAAAAATAATCTTATTGGCCTAAAGTAACGAGAATGCGACGCGCCGTTTTCAATCACAGTTTAGATTCTATTTTTTTCCCAAGTACCTGTCGGAATTGGTCTGACAGAACTTCGTGCTCAAAATGTTTATTCTATTTTTCAAATTTCTCAATCACACACGTATGCGTCTTCGTTTTCTTATCATAATTAACCCCCACCAGCAGTAAATTCCCCTTATATTCTTTCAACGCCTCCACATATTCCCGGTCTTTCACCTGTTCCAGCGCTCCCCTGGCACTCTTATCCCATTTCAGTTCTACAATAACCGCCGGCTTATCCGCATACATTTTCCTCGGTATAAAACAAAGATCTGCAAATCCCTTTCCCATCGGAAATTCCCGAATCACCGTGTAATATTCTCTCGCAAAATAAAACGCCAGACTGATGGTACAGCTCAAAGAGTTTTCATCATTATATTCTAACGCCGAAATCTCCTGATGCGCTCTTTCCACTCCCAGCGCAACTACAGTTTCATCCATATTCCAGAGCGCTTCCAGCAGTTTTCGGGAATCCTCCACTGACCGAATCACTTCTTTCCAGTCCATCGTACTGATGGCATTGATATATTCCTGCGAAACTTCCTTATTCGGAATAGACACCGTCTTATCCGTCCAGTGATAACTCAGATATCCGAGATGCACCAGCAGCGTCAGCACATCATCCTTTCCCTGAAATGTCGTCATATCGTTGGAAAATGTGCCTATATTAATCCGAATCCGCTCTCCCGCCAGCATTCTCACAATGTCATCCTTCAGCCCTTCAAAATTCATACGAATATAAGCCTTCAATGCTTCATACGTTTCCGTCTGATTCCAGTAATTATCAAAAATCCCGCTCAGCATGGCATCCACGACCGATTTCGGGCTGTACATCGCATACGTTTTCAATTCATTTCCGCACATCGCCGTCAACTCATATCCATCGTACCAGGCCTGCGTTTCTTCAAAATGAGCCCTTCCTCCTGTCTTCTTAACTTTAACCCTTTTCTTCTTTCTATTATACCCACGCCCCTGAGTCAGCGCAAGCGCTATTCCTCTCTCAGTACAGGGAACCGCCCGCGTGTTCCGGTGCCGAGTGTACAGTAATGCCCGCGTCCCCCCTTCGTCATCCACCGTCAGGCGAAAAAAACCTCCCGCCGCACAGAGCCTCTTGCCTTCCGAAACAGTGCCTGTCCGGGGATTTGTGCTCTGTGGGGCGGGAGGCCTTTTACACCGTCCGTCCCCTATTTACTTAATACCCCGTCGACCGCCGCTTTCCATCCGGCATATTTTTTCTCCCGGATTTCATCGTCCATCTTCGGTTCATACACACTTCGTTTCATATTTCCCGCGAGTTTTTCCAGATCGTAGACCCCGGCTGAAATACCGGCCATATAAGCCGCCCCGATGCCGGAAAGCTCCTCCGCGTCCGGAATATTTACGCGTTTATTCGTAATATCACTCTGGAACTGCATCAGATATCCGTTTCGTGTCGGGCCGCCGTCTACACGGAGTTCCTCGATCCGCATGCCGGTATCCTGCTCCATCGCACGGACAAGGTCGGTGATCTGGTAGGCAATGCAATCGAGTGCCGCTTTTACCACCTCGGCTTTTCCTGTGGTGCGGGTAATTCCGCTGATCGATGCCGTTGCTTTCTCATCCCAGTACGGCGCACCAAGCCCGGTAAATGCCGGAACCATATACGTGCGGTCTGCCGAATTTGCCTCCCTCGCCAGTCCTTCCGTCTCTTTTGCCGAAGAAATCAGCTTCAGGTCATCCTTCAGCCAGGTAATCACAGCTCCGGTGTAGTTCAGGTTGCCTTCCAGCACATAGTCCACCTTGCCGCCTCTTCCCCACGCAAGCGAAGTCACAACGCCGTGGCTTCTCTGAATCGGCTTGTCTCCAATGTTCATCATCAGCGAAGAACCCGTTCCGTACGTCGCCTTGATCATGCCCGGTTTTAAACAGCCCTGTCCGAACAGAGCCGCATGAGAGTCGCCTAATACACCACAGATCGGAACCGGCTCGGAAAACAATCCTTCCATCGTCGTGGTTCCATACACCGCATCGGAATCACACACCCTGGCCAGCGCACAAGCCGGAATCTCGAACATCTCGCAGATCTTCTCATCCCACGCCAGTGTTTTCAAATTAAACAACTGCGTTCTCGACGCATTTGAAAAATCCGTCTTAAATGCATGATCCCCCGTCAGCTTGTAAACCAGCCAGCTGTCGATGGTGCCAGGGCAGAGCTCCCCGTCTGCAGCACGTTTCTGTCTTTCTTCTCCGCCGTTTCGAAGCAGCCACGCCATCTTTGCAGCAGGAAAATAAGCCGAAAGCTGCAGACCCGTCGCCTCGCGGATCTCCTCTGCGTGCCCCTGCTCCGCAATCTCCTGCGCAATCCCGCTTGCGCGTCCGCATTGCCATACAATGGCCTCTTCCAGCGGTTTCCCGGTCGCCTTGTCCCAGATCGCCGTCGTCTCACGCTGATTGCTGATGCCGATTCCGGCGATTGTTTCCGGTGCAACACCGGACTCTGCCACCAGCATTTTTACCGTCTGTACGGTATTCCGGTAAATCTCATTCAGATCATGGGACACCCATCCCTTTTCATTGACAATCTGCCGGTGCGGCAGGCCGGTACGGCGGAGTAAATGTCCCACCCCGTCAAAGAGCAGCGCTTTCGTTCCCTGCGTGCTCTGATCAATTCCGATGATATACCTTTTCTCCATTTTTCCAGCTCCGTTCCTAAAATTTTATAAATATCCAGATCCCCATCTCGAATAACGCTGAATACACCCTGTTTTTCAACACACCATGCGTCATTTTCTATTGTCGCGGCATTCACCCTGCCCCTATAGGCAAGATCTTTGGCGATTACCACACATTCCAAAATCTTCCGCAGAACGATTTATTCCTAATTATATAGAAAAAGTTCCTGCGTTCCCGGATTTTCTTCCGCCCGGGCACGCAGGAACATGGCATACACAGACCTGCGGCAGTTTACAGTTCCCTGCGGGCTATCACATTCACCGCTGATTCCATTTCTGGTTAAGCCAGTAATTCTTTCGCTTTTTTTGCAATGCCCTCGGCATTCAGTCCATAATAGTCAAAGACTTCTTTGGAAGTTCCCGTGATCACCGGCGCATCCGGCAGAGACATAGGAACGACTTTGCGCGGGCACTCCGCACCGACCACCTGGCTCACCATCGAACCAAGGCCGCCGAATGGAGCGTGCTCTTCGATCGAAATGACAACTTTTACCTTCTTCGCAGCCTCTACCAGGCCCTCTTTGTCCAGCGGTTTCACACAGTACATATCGAGCAGTCCTGCGCTGATTCCCTCTTCTTTCAGCATAGCAGCCGCATCAAACGCCGGGCGCACCATCTCACCGCAGGCCACCAGTAAAACATCGGTGCCTTCCGAGAGAGCCGTTGCCTTATCCATCTCAAACGGTGTATTTTCTTCGCTGTAAATATCCGCAACGGCATTTCTTCCCACTCGGATATAAGCCGGTTTTTCATCGGTAAGGAGCGCCTCAACCAGTTTTGCTGTCTGGAAGCGGTCGCTCGGCAGATAAACGCGCATGTTCGGAATAGCTGCCATTGCTGCGATGTCCTGTGCAGAATGATGGCTCATGCCGAGTGCGCCGTAGCTCACACCGCCGCTGATACCGATCAGCTTTACATTGGTGTTGGAGTATGCACAGTCAATCTTTGCCTGCTCATAGCTTCTTGTAGAAAGGAAGCACGCCGGAGATGCCGCAAATGCTTTCTTGCCGCATTTTGCAAGACCGGCAGAAACGCTGACCAGATCCTGCTCCGCGATACCCATCTCCACAAACTGCTCCGGATACGCATTTGCAAACGGTGTCAGGGAAGCACTTCCCCTGGAATCGCTGCAGAGCACTACGATATCTTTATCCGTTTCGGCATGTTTCATTAAAACCTCGCAAATGGCCTGTCTGTTTGGAATCTTATTCATGACAGTGCCTCCTTTCTCTCATCCAGATCCTTCATAATCTGTTCTACTTCCTCCGGTGTCGGCACTTTATGATGCCACTCCGCCTTATTTTCCATCACGGAAGAACCACAGCCCTTCGTTGTGTTTGCAATAATAACCGTCGGTTTTCCCTTGCAGTGTTTCGCCAGCTCAAACGCATGAACGAGCGCGTCCATATCGTTGCCCGGTACGGAAAGAACATTCCATCCGAACGCTGCCCATCTCTCCTCCTGGCTGTCCTGTTTCATGACATCCTCGGTATTTCCGGAGATCTGCAGACGGTTGCGGTCTACGATCGCACAGAGGTTGTCCAGCTTGTAGTTTCCTGCGGACATTGCGCCCTCCCAGACAGAGCCTTCTGCCAGCTCGCCGTCACCCATAACGGTGTAGACACGGTAATCTTTTTTATCCATTTTTCCTGCCAGCGCCATTCCCACGCAGACCGGAAGTCCGTGGCCGAGAGAACCGGAATTCATCTCGATGCCCGGCAGTTTATTGTTCGGATGGCCGATGTACGGGCTGCCGAATTTGGAGAATTTTTCGATGACCTCTTCCATCGGGAAGAATCCCTTTGCCGCAAGTACTGCATAATATGCCTCAACGGAATGACCTTTACTCATTACAAAACGGTCGCGGTCCGGGTCGTCCACATTCTCAGGGCTGATGTTCATCTCTTTAAAATACAGCGCCACAAGCACATCAATAACACTCATGTCACCACCGATGTGGCCGCCCTTGCCGGAAACTACCATTTCCACTACTTTCTTCCGCAGATCATACGCCAGACAACTCAATTCCTTGTATTCACTCATGATTTTCATTCTCCTCTTAAATATGCTTTGACATCTTCCTCGATCGGATCATATAAATCCGGGGCAATACCGATGTATTTGCATGCTTCATACAGAACCGGCACAACGTTCTCGTGGATACCGACACAGTGGTGGATGTACGGTCCTTCCACGATTTTTGCCTCGAGGCGTTTCAGGTTCTGTACCTCAACCCATACGTAGGTTCCCTTCGTGTAAGGTCCCTCGACACCTTTTGCATTTCCAAGCAGCAGGGAGTACTCTCCGTTGTCTCCGTCGAAACGCGCCAGTGTCATTTCGCCTAATTTTGCCTGTGCCTCTACAGCGCCCGGATGGCTGAATGCCAGAGGATAACCGATCGTCGGTTTTTCCTGTGCAACAGAAATCGGCCACGGTCCGCAGTGCTGCAGCAGCTCGCCGTTCTCGTTGTCCGGGTGACGTACCGTCCAGTCAGCAAAGAAGCTTCTCTTGTCGTTTCTGCCGGCAGCCTCTACCATCAGAGCGGTGATGGCTCCGTGGATATCGGTCTCACAGACAACCGGAATTCCCTCTTCGTTCAGCAGGGAGTTTGCCGCACACGGCATGATGCCGATCTCACCCTGCAGCGCGTTCCAGCACTGGATCGCGATGGCATTGCAGGAATATTTTGCAGCCAGATTTTTCATCGCAACCTTCAGAGCTGCTACATTTTCCAGTTCTTCCGGTTTGATCTTTACACACATATTGGTGTTGCAGTAAGCAACGACTTTTTCCACCTCGCTGCCCTCTGCTTTTGCTTTTTTCATCTCCGCAGTCAGTTCCGGAAGCGGAATCGGGGAAAGCTGGATGTTGAATTTTTCCAGCAGCTCGCCCTCGTTGCACATGGTGGACCAGAAATCGAACGGACGCGGTCCGATCTGAAGGATTCTGGTGTGGCGGAAGGTATCTACCACATTACATACAGCAAGGAAATCCTTGATACCGCGCTCAAATTCCGGATCGGTCAGACGGCAGTTCGTCATGTAGGTGAACGGAACACCAAAACGGCGCAGCACTTTTCCAGTTGCAAACAGGCCGCACTGGCTGTCGCGGAGACGCACACCGTTCTCATCCGGTCTCTCATCGCGCGGTCCCCAGAGGAGTACCGGAAGCCCCATTTCCTTTGCCAGTCTTGCACAGACATATTCCGTTCCGAAGTTTCCGTGCGGGAAGAAGATTCCCTTTACGTTCTCACGGCGGAATTTCTCCTGGATTTTCTCACGGTCCGCCTCATCGTAAAACAGCCCCTCCTCGTTGATGTCTGTGATATCGACAAATTCAACGCCGAGCTCTTTTAAACGCTCTCTCGTCAGGTTGGCGTATTTTACGGCATCCGGGGCACTGAAAATGCTTCTTCTCGTAGGTGCAAATCCGATCTTAATTGATTTCATATTCATTTCCTCCACTTAATTTTCTTTAAATTCTGCTAAATTATGTCTTGAATTTTCCTGTTCTTTATGGCTCTTATATTACTAAATTATTTTGAACTTGTCAACATCTATTCAGCTTTATTAAATATTTTTTAGTAATTTATACAAAAAAGAATGGCTGTTTTTATGCATTTCTTCATATTTCATTTTTTTACAGTTCAGAAGTTGACTTCTTTTTTAATTCATATTAAAATCAATGCATAAGTTTAATATTTTTCAGATAAATACTGAAATAAATTTCAACATCCCGCATGCACAAAACAAACGAAAGCACCATGCGGGCTGATTTTATCGAACAGGAGCTGAACTCTTATGAATATTTCTGCGAAAGAACTGGCAAAGCTGATCAACGTATCGCCTGCCACGGTTTCTATGGTTTTCAATAACAAACCCGGCATCAGCGATGCCACAAGAGAGCTGGTTTTAAAAACCGCAGCCGAGTATGGCTATGCGCCGAAAAAAAATGAATCCTCCGGCGCTTCCTCCCGCATTATTCAGCTGGTCAATTATAAAAAGCACGGAAAGGTCGCTGCCGACACGCCGTTTTTCTCCCAGCTGACCGAAGGAATCTCCACCGAATGCACCCGCCAGGGCTGTGCGCTTCATATCTCCTATTTTTATGAGACCATGGATATTGACAGCCAGCTCGATGCACTCCGCGCTGTGGACTGTGAGGGCATTCTTCTTCTTGCAACCGAAATGGCTCCGTCCGATTTCCGCAAGTTCCGCGATTTTTCTGTTCCGATCGTTGTCGTGGACTGTTATTACGATGAGCTCGATTACGACTGCGTTCTGATCAACAACATCCAGGGGGCATTCAACGCCACGAATTATCTGATTCAGTGCGGACACAAAAACGTGGGCTACTTTCACTCGAGCCTCGACATCAGCAACTTCTCCGAACGCGCCGACGGCTACTACAAAGCGCTCCGTGCAAACGGTATCAGCACCTCACATCCATATGTCCACCCGGTTTCCCCGACCTCGGACGAAGGCTACCGCGACATGCTGCGCCTTCTCGAGTCGAAAGCGCCGATCGCGGACGCCTACTTTGCCGACAATGACATCATCGCGGCGGGCGCCATGCGTGCACTGCGGGAAAACGGCCACACGCGCTGG
>OGPY01001974.1_pt1 | contig 13854 bp, 10 predicted proteins | sample 1553121 | NCBI WGS metagenome assembly OGPY01 (sample SAMEA2580004, study PRJEB22360) | human gut metagenome
GATGTTATCCGTATCAACAGCGTATCCGGTAAGGGCGGCGTAGCATTCGTATTGAAGCAGCAGTTTGGATTCTCACTGCCTGCAGCTATGAAGGAAGAAGTCGGCTACCTGGTAAAGGGTATCTCCGACAGGCGTCATCAGGAATTACTTCCCAAGGAGATATACGCGATCTTCGAGGAAAATTATATTTATCCCCGCAGTATCTTCAATGTTCCGGAGTGTCACTTCAAGCAGGAGAACGGCATTCAGGCAGAGGTGACCATCGAGCAGGGTGGAGCTTCCAGAAGTATTACCACTATGGGTAACGGACGCCTGGATGCAGTCAGCAACGCGATCAAGACATACTTTGGCATTACTTATGAGCTGTCTGTATACGAAGAGCATGCGATTTCCAGAGGTTCCAACTCTAAGGCAGCTACCTATGTAGGCATCGTCCATGACGGTAAGTTCTACTGGGGTGTCGGCGTGGATGAAGATATCATCAAGAGTTCCATCGCAGCATTGGTATCCGCTGTGAACAAGCTGGCGGCAGAGCAGCATATCACTTCCGGCAGAGAGGAGCGGATCGTGGAGATCATCAGTTTCATCCAGAAGAACTACGTGGATGTAACACTGGATATGCTGGTAGATACCTTCCATCTCTCCAAGCCGTATTTGTCCAAATACATTAAGGAAAAGGCCGGCATGACCTTCCAGGAGGTTGTAAGGGAAGAACGCATGAAGAAGGCAAGAATGCTCTTGAAGGAGACCAATCAGACGGTGGAGACCATTGCAGCCAATGTCGGTTACGAGAATGTGGAGCACTTCAACCGCCTGTTCAAAAAGGCTTATGATATGACTCCGGTACAGTATCGGAAACAGAGTGCGGAATAAAGTACGCCAGGGAGCTACGCCATGCGCATTCGTAGACGCGTTGCGTCTACTTCATGTACGGCTGTCGCCGTATAAAGACAAAAATAAAAATACATCCCTGTGAGCAAGCTCTCGGGAACTGCGCCATGCACATTCGTAGACGCGCTGCGTCTACTTCATGTACGGCTGTCGCCGTATAAATCCAAAAAGAAAGATACACCTCTGTGAGCAAGCTCCCACGGTGTATCTTTCTTTTTGTCTTTGCATGGCTTGTAGCTTTTAACATAATAACAGGTCTGAAAAACAAAAATAGGTAGAAATATTTGTTTTTTTCGATTATGATGAAAACATAGAGCAAGAGAATTCGTATCGCGGCATCGGCCGGAGCGACAAGAGTAAGAGCATATAAATGGACGGGGCTTACACAGTAAGCAGATAGGAGTAGAAAATGGAAATGAAAGAGACGATTCTGAAGACTTTCGCAGAAGTATTTGGAGATGCAGAGGGTGCCAAGGCTTATTTTGCACCAGGACGTGTGAATCTGATCGGTGAACATACCGACTATAACGGCGGACATGTATTCCCCTGTGCACTGACCATTGGTACTTACGGCGTGGCAAGAAAAAGAAACGACAATAAACTGCGTTTCTATTCCATGAATTTCGATCAGCTGGGCGTGATCGAGTCTTCTCTGGATGACCTGGTACCCAGCAAGGAAGCGAATTGGACCAATTATCCCAAGGGAGTGATCTGGGCTTTCGGTGAGAAGGGCATGAAAGTGACTTCCGGTATGGATCTGCTGTTAAACGGCAATATTCCTAACGGTTCCGGACTTTCTTCTTCCGCATCCTTAGAAGTGGTTACCGGATATATGTTAAAGGATCTGTATGGTTTTGATGTGACCAATCAGGATCTGGCTCTGATCGGACAGTATTCCGAGAACAATTACAATGGCTGCAACTGTGGAATTATGGATCAGTTTGCATCTGCCATGGGTAAAAAGGACAATGCAATTTTCCTTGATACTTCGGATCTTTCTTTTGAATATGCACCAATCGTACTTGACGGGGCAAAAATTGTCGTCACCAACAGTATGGTAAAACACAGCCTGGTTACTTCCGCATACAATGACCGCAGAAATGAGAGTGCACAGGCACTGAAGGATCTGCAGACCGTTGTGGATATCAAAACGCTTGGAGATCTGACGGATGAGCAGTTTGAGCAGTACAAGGGAGCCATTAAGGATGAAGTTGCCAGAAAGAGAGGCAAACATGCGGTTTACGAGAATCAGCGTACAATCGCAGCAGTCAGGGCTCTGAAGGAAAACGATATTGAAACATTCGGAAAACTTATGAATGCTTCCCATGTTTCCCTGCGTGACGATTATGAGACCTCCTGTCCGGAAGTGGATGTACTTGTGGATGAGGCATGGAAGATTCCTGGTGTGATCGGTTCCCGTATCACCGGAGGCGGATTCGGTGGATGCACGGTCAGTATCGTAAAGGATGCATCCGTGGACGAATTCAAGGAGAAGCTGACAAAGGCATATGAGGAAAAAGTCGGAAAGACACCGGAATTTTATGTGGTTTCCATCGGAGATGGCCCAAGCCGTCTGATTTAAGAACGTATTACATAGGGTAAATGTGTGCGGAGCTGATTGGAACCGCATTTGCCGACAGGCTTTATAAAAAGGAGTACGAGATGATTCAGGAGAACATTTTAGAGTTAGTAAAATATGGTCTGAGCACCGGACTGGTAGATCCGGAGGACAAAGTATATACCATTAACCGCCTGCTGGAGCTTTTTCAGGTAGACGAAATCGAGGATGCGGTATTTGAAAAGGTGGAAAATCTTCCGGCATGGACACAGGAAGAGGCAGAAGGAAAACTTGAGGGAATCCTTGCAGAAATGATGGATTATGCATATGAGAATGGTCTCATGGCAGAAAACAGTATTGTATACAAAGATTTGTTTGATACAAAAATTATGGGATGTCTGGTACCGGAACCAAGCAGTGTCCGCAAGACGTTCCGCGATCTGTATGAGCATACCTCACCGCTTGCCGCAACGGATTATTTTTACAAATTAAGCTGTGACAGCAATTATATCAGAAGACAGCGTATCAAAAAAGACCGCAAGTGGACAACTGACACCGAGTTTGGAACACTGGATATCACCATCAATCTGTCCAAACCGGAGAAAGATCCAAAAGCCATTGCGGCAGCAAAAAATGCAAAGCAGAGCGCGTATCCGAAGTGCCAGCTCTGTAAGGAAAATGAGGGATATGCAGGACGTGTCAACCATCCGGCACGCCAGAACCACCGCATCATTCCACTGACGATTAACAACAGTGACTGGTTTTTCCAGTATTCTCCATATGTATATTACAATGAGCACTGCATCGTGTTCAATTCCAAGCATACGCCAATGAAAATTGAGCGTGCAACGTTTGGAAAACTTCTGGATTTTGTGACACAGTTTCCACATTATTTTGTAGGTTCCAATGCAGACCTGCCGATCGTTGGAGGTTCCATCTTAAGCCATGATCATTTCCAGGGTGGACATTATACATTTGCCATGGCAAAAGCACCGATTGAAAAAGAACTTCAGTTTGAGGAATTTTCCGATGTGAAAGCAGGAATCGTGAAATGGCCGATGTCTGTCATCCGTATCAGCGGACCGGACAAGGAGCGTCTGATTGAACTGGCAGACAAGATTCTCTTAACCTGGAGAGGCTATACCGATGAGGATGCATTCATCTATGCCGAGACAAACGGAGAGCCACACAATACGATCACACCGATTGCACGCAGACGTGGAGATGATTTTGAACTGGATCTGGTACTGCGCAACAACATCACGACCGGGGAGCATCCGCTGGGTGTCTATCATCCACATGCAAAACTGCATCATATTAAAAAAGAGAACATCGGTCTCATCGAGGTTATGGGACTTGCGGTACTGCCTGCCCGCCTGAAAGATGAGATGGCAGAGCTTGCCGATGCACTGGTAAATGGTACAGACTTACGTGCAACAGAAACACTTGCTTCCCATGCAGAATGGGCAGAAGGTTTCCTTCCGAAGTATGATAAGATCACAAAAGACAATGTGATGGATATTCTGCATGAGGAAATCGGTCTGGTCTTTAATGAAGTATTGCAGGATGCAGGTGTGTACAAGTGTACACCGGAAGGACGTAAGGCATTCGAACGTTTTATTGCAGCTGTTTAATTGCGTTCTCTGGCAGATATAAGTTTTCTCAATGTGACGGAAGAAAGCGTATATTCTCTTTCTACAGAAAAATTTGCAAAGCAGCTCTGGCATTGATTTCAGGTTCTTTGTGTAAGGGTTTTCATTTTATGCAATTATCTTTATTCAGTGAGTGCCAGAGCAAGTTGCAAATTTGTTCTTCCGAAAGAAATATACGCCTTCTTCCTGTTGGTTGGAGAAAAGATAATTTGGAAAATGTGCTGGTATCTATACAAAGAAAATTTGCATAAAAGATACCGTTATGGTATCTATACACTTAAAATGTAACATTTAGATACCACAAAGTCTCTATGGAACAAAAATTGCTTCTTCAGGTACCATTTTTTCAAATAATCGGTACCTGAAGAAGCAATTTTTCTCTTGCAGGTGACATTCCTTTATTTTAGGCATTGAAAATAAGGAAATGTGTCACCTTAATCACTATTTTTTTATCAATAGATCCCGTCGTATCGAGAAAATTTATATTTATACTTGTTATTTATTGGCAAACCCTCCGCATAAGCTTCTTCCGACAGTGGAAGAACGCCGGAAGCAGGAAACAATCCGCAAACAGCCATGCCAGCGGACTGGCAAAACATGCAGCCGTAAATCCGAAGACCGGCACAAAGATCAGACCGATCAATGCGCGGGCAATCATCTCAAATACACCGGCAAATACAGCAAAGCCGGAAAAGCCCATTCCCTGGATAAGAAAACGAACAATATTGACCAGCGACAGAAGCATATAAAAGCAGGTGTTGGTGATCAGAAATTGTCTGGCCTGTGCGACAACCTGTGTGATATTGGCACTGTCCGAAGGATCTATAAACAGATAGATCAGTGGACGTGCAAGGAAAATGATGATAACAAGGATCGCTGCGGAGTAAACTGCGGCAAGAATGATGGCGGATTTCATACCGCTTGCCAGACGATCATATTTTCCGGCACCCACGTTTTGTCCACCGTAAGTTGCCATCGTAGAACCGAGTGCGTCAAATGGGCACACCATAAACATCGAAATACGGCTGGCCGTCATGGCTGCCACGGCACCGGAACCTAAGGTGTTGACAGCAGTCTGCAGAATGACGCTTCCGATGGCGGTAATGGAATACTGCAGACCCATAGGAAGTCCCATAATCAGAAGATTTCTTACATAGGAAGCATCCAGTACCCAGTCGGAGCGCTTCAGGTGCAGAATGTCAAATTTCCGGATGATCACGAAAAGACACAGCACACCGGAAACCGCCTGCGATAAAACGGTAGCAAATGCGGCACCAAAAACTCCCCAGTGCAGACAGATGATAAAGAACAGATCCAGTCCGATATTTAAGACAGCCGCAACGATCAGAAAAATGACCGGCGTGATGGAGTCCCCCAGAGAACGCAGGTAGGAGGAGAGTATATTATAAAGGATGGTGGCTGGTATGCCGGCAAAAATAACAACAATATAATTGTAGGACAGGTCGATAATATCGGAAGGTGTCTGCATCAGCACCAGAATCTGCCGACAGAAAATGACGGTCAGTGCCGTGAGAACACCGCCGATGAGAACCGACAGAATGGCGGAATTACCGACATATTTGCGCACGCCGTCATAGTCGCGCGCACCGAACCGCTGGGCAACCGGCAGACCGAAACCGTTGCAGATTCCCTGACAGAATCCTATGATCAGAAAATTGATACTTCCGGTTGCCCCAACTGCAGCAAGTGCCGTCACGCCGAGATAGCGGCCGACGATGATGGTGTCCATGAGACTGTAAAATTGTTGAAACAGCATACCGAACAGAAGCGGTACGGCGAAACCGAGAATTAGTTTCATAGGGGAACCGCTGGTCAATTCTTTTGTTGTACTTCTTGCCATAATGATTTACTCCTTTTATATTTTAAACAAAACTGCAAATGCTAGGATATTTTATCACGATTGTGTAAAACTGCAAGAGGAAAAAATGCTGAAATTTCATTTTTTTTGCGTTTTTTTTGCCGCGTCAATTCTTTACATTTGAGGAAGAATGCGGTAGAGTGGTAAGTGACTGTAATATTGTACATATAAAGGAGATTAAAGTTGAAAAACTGGGAAAAAAATATACGTAAGGTTGTTCCCTATACACCGGGAGAGCAGCCAAAGAAATCACAGATCATCAAGTTAAATACCAATGAAAATCCATATCCGCCGGCACCGGGGGTAAAGGAAGCACTGGCATATTTTCATACGGATGATCTGCGGCTGTATCCGGATCCGGTTGTGACAGATCTGGTGGATGGGATTGCACAATTCTATCAGGTAGACCCTTCACAGGTCTTTGTCGGTGTCGGATCGGATGATGTGCTTGCAATGCTGTTTATGACCTTCTTTAATTCAAAGAAGCCGATTCTGTTTCCGGATATTACCTATTCCTTTTATGACGTGTGGGCAGAAATGCTTCGCATTCCGTATACACAGATTCCGCTGGATGATGCATTCCGCCTGAATCCTTCAGACTATAAATGTGAAAATGGTGGAATTGTATTCCCAAATCCGAATGCGCCGACCGGGGAACTTCTTCCGGTATCTGCCATCGAGGAGATCATTCAGGCAAATCCGGATGTGATTGTGATTGTGGATGAGGCATATATTGACTTTGGAGGAGAGAGTGCCCTGCCTCTGATTGATAAATACGATAATGTAATTGTGGTACAGACATTTTCCAAGTCACGTTCTCTGGCGGGGTCGAGGATTGGCTTTGCCATCAGTAATCCGACACTGATTAAATATTTAAATGATGTGAAGTATTCCTTCAATTCATACACGATGGATCGTATCACCATTGCTTTGGGAACGGCATCTATCCGTGACCGGGCATATTTTGAGCAGACGACAGAGAAAATCATAAAGACAAGAGAGTGGACCAAAGAGCAGCTTCGGGCACTCGGGTTCGTATTTGGTGATTCCAAAAGCAACTTTATTTTTGCCATGCATCCGGATGTTTCCGGTGTGGAACTGTTTGAAGCACTGAAGAAAAATGATATTTATGTGCGGCATTTTGGCAAGACGGCACGGATCAACGAATATATGCGTATCACAATCGGTACGGATGAGCAGATGCATAAACTGATCGATTTTCTGAAAAAACATTTAAATAAATAAAGCGAGGATTTTTTATGTTGACAAAATACTTGTGGGTATTTTTTGTTTCCATGGTACCACTGGTGGAACTGCGCGGTTCCATTATTATTTCGCAGGGACTGCAGCTGCCGGTACTTTCTTCTTATATTGTGGCAATTATCGGAAATATGCTGCCGGTGCCGGTGATTTATCTGTTTGCACGGAAAGTTCTGGTATGGGGAGCGGATAAACCGGTGATTGGAAAGTTTTTTTCCTGGTGTCTGGAGAAGGGAGAAAAGGGCGGAAAGAAATTACAGGAAAAAGCAGGCCGGGGGCTGTTTATCGCACTGCTCCTGTTTGTAGGAATTCCGCTTCCGGGAACCGGTGCATGGACAGGAACACTGGCGGCCAGTATTCTGGACATGGATTTTAAATCAACAATTATCGCCGTCATGCTCGGGGTTCTGCTTGCAGGAATTATTATGATGGTGCTCAGTGTGGCAGGATTCGGCATGTTTTTGAAATAACCAAGGAAGTAATTAATCAATGAAAGACAAGAAAAAAACCAAGACGATTCCGCGTCAGGTGCGCTGGGATAAGCTTGATAATACAGCACATCTTTTCCCGTCCATTGCGGGGGAGAGTATGACAAACGTGTACCGGATCAGTGTGACCTTAAAAGAAGAGGTTCAGGTGGAATTTCTGCAGCAGGCGCTGGACATGATTCTGCCGAAATTCGATGGGTTTAATCTTCGGATGCGCACAGGCGTATTCTGGTATTATTTTGAAGAGAACGGAAAAAAGGCGCCGAAAGTCACGGAAGAGGCGATGTTTCCATGCCGGTTTATCCGGCAGAACAAAAACCGCAATTATCTGTTCCGTGTGACCTATTATAAGTCAAGAATCAATCTGGAAGTGTTTCATGTACTGACCGATGGCATGGGAGGCATTAATTTCCTCCGGGAGCTGACGTATCAGTATCTGCGTCTGGTGCATCCGGAACTGGCGGAAAAAGAAGGAAACAAACTGAGCGGAGATACCTCTCTCAGCAGGGAGGACAGCTTTGTCCGCAATTACCGCAGCAGCAAGCCAAGCGGATTTAATAAAGAAAAAGCATATCTGATCAAAGAAGATAAACTTCCGGCCGGAGAATTTGGTGTCATGCATGGGCGGATGCCGGTCTCACAGCTGAAAAAGGTAGCACATGGCTATCATGCATCTTTGAATGAATATTTTGTTGCAGTCTTTGTATGGAGTGTGTATAAAGAACTGTTACACGGGATGCCGGGAGGAAAACCGATCCGAATCGCAGTGCCGGTCAATCTGCGGCCGTATTTTGATTCGGATACGACAAAAAACTTTTTTGTTATGGTATCTGCAGAATTCCGTCCACAGAAAGAGTCCTATACGTTTGAGGAAGTACTTGCATGCATACAAAGCAGCCTGCACTCCCAGATCAATAAGGAACATTTAGAGGATCTGTTTTCTTACAGTGTATCCAATCAGAGGAACCTGCTTATGCGTCCGGTGCCGTTATTTTTGAAAAATATTGCCATGCGTATCGTATATGAAAAATCCGCAGTGGCAAATACGACAACGATCACAAACATCGGTAATATCAAGATCAAAGATATTTACCAGCCCTATATAGAAGGTTTTTCGGCTTTTATAGCCATGTCAAAAGGGCAGTATCTGAAAGGAACGATCTGTTCTTACCAGGATACGCTGGTATTTACATTCAGTTCAATCTTTTCCGAGGCTCTGGTACAGAAGGCATTTTTCCGCAAGATTGCGGCGGATGGTGTGGATGTGGAGATTGAGACGAACGGAGTATATTATGAATAAATGCAAAAAATGTAATGTTGTCATATTGGACGATACGGACCGCTGTCCGCTCTGTAAACATGTGCTGGAGTCGGACGGGATACCGGGAGAGAGCCGGTATCCGGATGCCATTGCAACGGCGCGTAAATTCCGGTTTGTGGAGAATCTGGTACTGTTTATCTCCATTGTGGCGGAGTGTCTGCTGATTGCCATCAATTTTCAGGTGGACAGGGAAGTGGCATGGAGCCTTGTAATTGGTATCATTCTTTTATATGGAAATGTGGTGCTTCGCATGGCGATTCTGGGAAAATCCGGATATCTGGCCAAAACCGTCTGTCTGGTACTTCTTGCCATTGTAATGCTTCTTGGAATTGATTATCTGACCGGATACCGGCGCTGGTCGTTAGACTATGTGTTTCCGGGGGGAATCATTGCCATTGATCTGGCGTTGTTTATCCTGATTCTGGTAAACCGGAGAAACTGGCAGAGTTATATGATGTCGGAACTGCTGACGATATTGCTGAGCATTGTACCGGTGGTATTACTGCAGATGAGAATCATTCATTTTCCATATCTGGCATGGGGGTCCCTCGGGGTATCGGTATTTTTATTCCTTGGAACACTGATTCTTGGTGATCAGCGTGCACGAACCGAACTGAAACGGAGATTTCATATATGATAGAAAGCGAAGCGAGTGTAAAAGGACGTGTGGTGGCAGAAATGCTGTCACATTTTACCAATGATTTGAAAATCGGAAAAAAAATAAAGAGCGGAGAGCTGCGCAAGCGGATGATAGAGCCGCCATGGATTCCACCGGCAATGTTTAACCTGACAGGAATCAATATGGATCATTTTACGATGAAACTTTTGTCGTTAAAGGAAAATCCAAACACGGATTACGTGATTCTGCAGTTACACGGCGGTGGTTATACGGGAGCTGTGCGCAATGCGTATTATGTGTTTGCAGGATTATATAACGAGCTGAGCCATGGATGCAATGTGCTTACTCCGGATTATCGTGTGGCCCCGGAGAATCCATATCCGGCAGCACTTGAAGATGCATTGGCATCATACCGCTGGCTGCTTTCCAAGGGATATTATGGAGAACAGATTATCCTTGCCGGAGATTCGGCAGGCGGTGGACTGGCGATGGCACTCTGTATGTATTTGCGGGATCATAATATGCCGGTACCGGGAGGAATCATAGCCATGTCTCCGTGGACGGATCTGACGGCCAGCGGGGAGTCTTATGAGACCAATTATGAGAAAGATCCACTGTTTGGAAATACGAAGGAGAGTCTGATTTACCAGAATGATTATCCGGGGGAACATGACCGGATGGACCCGTATATTTCTCCGCTGTTTGGGGATTTCCGGGGATTTCCGCCAATGCTCATACAGGTTGGATCGATTGAGATGCTTCTGAGTGATTCGGTTTCGGTAGCGGCAAAGGCAAGGGAGCAGGGGGTAAAAGTGCGCCTGTCTGTTTATGAAGGGATGTTTCATGTGTTCCAGATGGCATATCTGAATATTCCGGAATCAAAGAAGGCATGGGCAGAAGCCGGCAAATTCATTGATGTGCTGCGCACGGACAGCAGACTGTAAAAATTATTACAAAAATGGCGCGGAATTTTTTCACATATTGCATAAACGCCTAGATACGTCTACATTTCCATGGAGTAAGCCTCCACATGATGTAGAAATGTGGGTTGACAATAACACAAGATGTAGTGTAGTCTTGTATTTGTTAATGAAAATATACAAGATATAGGGAGTAATCTCTATATCTTATATTTTGTGTAAACAATCGTTTATAAAGATAGACTTTGAGAGGAAGATGGAACATGAAAATTATTAAGAGAAGCGGAGTCGAGGTATTTTTTGATTCGAATAAGATCGTTGCGGCTGTACAGAAAGCGAATGCATCGGTAATCGATTATGAAAAACTCAGCGATGAGCAGATTCAGGAGATTGCCGATAATGTGGAAGTGGCATGTGAAAACATGAAACGGTCTGCCAGCGTGGAGGAAATCCAGGATATGGTAGAGAACCAGCTGATGAACCAGCATGCATTTACGGTTGCCCGTAATTATATTACATACCGTTATAAGAGAGCACTTGTGCGTAAATCCAATTCTACTGATGAACAGATTCTGTCCCTCTTAGAGTGTAACAATGAGGAAGTAAAACAGGAAAATTCCAATAAAAATCCTACTGTAAACAGTGTACAGAGAGATTATATGGCGGGAGAAGTCAGCAAGGATATCACGAAGAGATTCCTGTTGCCAGAAGATATTGTGGAAGCACATGAAAAAGGACTGATTCATTTCCATGATGCAGATTATTTTGCGCAGCACATGCATAACTGCTGTCTGGTGAACTTAGAGGACATGCTGCAGAATGGTACTGTAATCAGCGAGACCGGAATTGACCGTCCGAGAAGTTTTTCCACGGCCTGCAATATAGCAACACAGGCGATTGCGCAGATTGCAAGTTCGCAGTATGGAGGACAGAGTATTTCACTGTCCCATCTGGCACCGTTCGTACAGGTGAGCCGTGAAAAATTCCGGATACAGGTCCGGACAGAGTTTGAAAAGATCGGGCTGGATCTGGATGAGGAGAAAATCAATAAAGTAGCAGAGATGCGTGTAAGAGAAGAGATCAACCGTGGTGTGCAGATGATCCAGTATCAGGTGATCACGCTTATGACCACAAACGGTCAGGCTCCGTTTATCACGGTGTTTATGTATCTCGACGAAGTGCCGGAGGGACAGACCAGAGATGACCTGGCAGCGATCATTGAGGAGATGCTGCATCAGAGAATCAAGGGAGTAAAGAACGAAAAAGGAGTATTTATTACCCCGGCTTTCCCGAAACTGATTTATGTACTCGAAGAAGATAATATCCATGAGGATTCCAAGTATTTTTATCTGACACGCCTGGCTGCACAGTGTACGGCAAAGCGCATGGTTCCGGATTATATTTCCGAAAAGAAGATGAAAGAACTGAAAGTGGACAAGAACGGGGAAGGACACTGCTATCCATGTATGGGATGCCGCAGTTTTCTTACTCCGTATATTGACCCGGAAACCGGAAAACCGAAATATTACGGACGTTTTAACCAGGGAGTTGTGACGATCAATCTGGTGGATGTGGCATGTTCTTCCGGAAAAGATGAGAAAAAATTCTGGAAGATTCTCGATGAACGTCTGGAATTGTGCTACCGGGCACTGATGTGCAGACATAAGAGACTTCTTGGCACACCGAGTGATGTGGCTCCGATTCTGTGGCAGAACGGAGCGCTTGCCCGTCTGAAAAAGGGAGAGACGATCGACAAACTTTTATTTGGCGGTTATTCCACCATCTCTTTGGGATATGCGGGATTGTGCGAGTGTACCCGTTATATGACAGGTGTTTCCCATACGGAGCCGGAGACCGGAACACCATTTGCACTGCGTGTCATGCAGCGTCTGAATGATGCCTGTGCAGAGTGGAAAGAAAAGGAAAATATGGATTTCAGTCTGTACGGTACGCCGCTGGAATCCACTACCTATAAATTTGCAAAGTGTCTGCAGAAGCGTTTTGGTATCATAGAGGGCGTAACAGATAAAAATTATATTACGAACAGTTATCATGTGCATGTGACGGAAAATATCAATGCTTTTGATAAACTGAAGTTTGAGTCACAGTTCCAGAAGCTGTCTCCGGGTGGTGCAATCAGCTATGTGGAAGTACCAAATATGCAGGATAATATTGATGCCGTGATTGCCGTCATGAAATACATTTACGATAATATTATGTACGCGGAGCTCAACACGAAGAGTGATTACTGTATGGAATGTGGCTATGACGGTGAGATCAAAATTGTTGAGGAAAAGGACAGCGGAAAACTCGTCTGGGAGTGTCCGAACTGCGGAAACCGTGATCAGGATAAGATGAGTGTTGCACGTCGTACGTGCGGGTATATCGGAACACAGTTCTGGAATCAGGGACGTACACAGGAGATCAAGGATCGAGTACTTCATTTATAAGACACGATGACAGAGGAGATCATATGCACTACGGAGAAATTAAAAAATGTGATATTGCGAATGGACCAGGAGTCAGAGTCAGCTTATTCGTATCAGGCTGCCGAAATCATTGTCCAGGATGCTTTAATAAGGAGACATGGGACTTTTGTTATGGAAAGCCATTTACGACGGAGACAAAAGATCATATCATGGAATTGTTAAAGCCAGATTATATTGAAGGTTTTTCGCTTCTTGGAGGGGAACCATTTGAACCGGAGAATCAGGAAGAACTGGTTAGATTATTAAAAGAGATCAAAGAAAATTATCCAAAGAAGAATATCTGGTGCTATACAGGATATACTTATGACAAGGATTTGCTCGAAGGTGGTAAAGTATACACACAGTTTACGGAAGAGATGTTATCTTATATTGATACGCTGGTTGATGGACAGTTTATCGAATCCCAGAAAGATATCACATTAAAATTCCGAGGAAGTGCAAACCAGAGAATTCTAAATTTAAATGAAAGATAAGGCCATAAGAGATGCAGTGAAAAGATACTGCATCTTTTTCTTTTTATCATGATGCAATCTCTTGACAGACTGTGCTTTATATTATAGTCTATGTATAACAAAATATCATAGATAGATTGTAAAATTCGAAAGAAGAAAGAAGGGTTGCACAATGATACTGGAGATTGATTTCAATAGTGACGAGGCAATCTATGTACAGTTAAGAAATCAGATCATTATGGGAATCGCATGTGAAGAATTTACTGATGGAGAATCACTTCCATCTGTACGACAGCTTGCACAGGTACTTGGAGTGAATATGCAC
>OGPY01001977.1_pt1 | contig 13845 bp, 11 predicted proteins | sample 1553121 | NCBI WGS metagenome assembly OGPY01 (sample SAMEA2580004, study PRJEB22360) | human gut metagenome
TACAAGTATTTTGGCATAATTTCAATCCACTCCCTCGTAAAGAGGGAGACCGCAAATATAGCTAAAATGCAACTGAAATCATGATTAAATTTATGCATGTTCACATATACACATAAAAATTTCTGATTTAAAACAAAAAATAGCTTAATTTGCAAGTTGTATCTGACAAAATTTTACTAGTTTTCACCTGCGAATCCCCCAGCATTTTTATGTACACTTCCGGTTCGCAGCCATAAAATCAGTTGTTCTATCAGAGTAATAGCGGTTCTTCTACATGCAAAGAAGGTCGTATCCCAATGTGTTCTACTTTACTTTCATAATGATTTCCCAGCTGATAAAAACGCAAACTGTCTTTTTCTGGGTCAATCAAATCAATCAGTATCTGCTTTACCTTTCGAAATTCCGCAGCATCTAACACACATTCAAACACAGAATTTTGCACCCGTGTTCCATAATTAACACACTGTTTTGCAACCCTCTGCAATCGACGTCTTCCTTCTTTGGTTTCTGTATTGACATCGTAAGTAATTAAAATTAACAAATCTGATCACTTCCACATCATCGCTGGATAGTCATCCAAATCCCCACGAATATATCTTGCCAACAATAAGGCTTGTGCGTAGGGTAACATTCCATATTGCACCTTTTCCTTTAGAAAAGGATGCGGAATCACTTCTGCCTTTTTCTTTTGCCAAGCTTCTAAAAATAGCTTTCTTCCCTCTTCATTCAGCCAAACAGCACCATCTGCCTGCTTTTCAAATTGCTTTTCCTGAATCATTCGCCGATTAATCAATGTCAATACAAATCGGTCACACAATGGTGCTCGAAATTCTTCCACCAAATCCAATGCAAGCGAACGGCGTCCTGGTCGGTCTGTATGCAGAAATCCAATATACGGATCTAGCCCAACACTTTCCAAAGCAGCTGTGCACATGCTAGTCATAAAGGAATAGGCAAATGAAAGTAATGCGTTCACTCGATCCAACGGCGGTCTTCTGGAACGAACAGAAAAGCAAAAATGTTCTTTCTGCTGCAAAATCAAATCATCCCATACAGAAAAATAAACAGATGCTGCCTCTCCTTCTATTCCACGCAAAGAATCCAAATCAGATGCTTCCCACGCTCGCTGTGCTGCTGCTCGTAAAAATTCCGATTTTTTCTGCATTTTTTCGACATCCATTCGCAAACCATGATCTCGAATTGCACGTTCCAATACATACCGACTATTGAAAATCTTCCCAGTAATCATACTTTTTGCAATTTTCAGTCGTTCTGATGCTTGGTCAGCCAATCGGTATTGCTGCCGACGCAGCAATACATTTCCGCTAGTCGTTCCTTCTGTTCGACAGAGAAACTTTCCAGAACGACTCAAAAACGAAATGGGTAAACCCATTTCCGCACATTTTCCCATCAACGGCGGACTAGCTCCTGCTGCTCCAAAACAAATGATTCCATCTAAGTTGTGCAGTGGAAGTCTTGCAAGAATCATTTTCTTCTCCTGAACCACAATATTTTCCCCATCCAAGGACAAATACCGTTCTGGTGTCATAATATACAATGTTTGTCGCAGCTGTTTCATTCTGATACCTCCTCTGTCGGCTTTAACATCGCTTGCATATAGGCAACAGCCGACTGTGTTCCACAGAGAACAGGTAGACAAAGCTGCTTCAAAGAGCATGCATTGCATGCCTTTGTTCGCCGAACTTTGGGTGTATGTTGTGTCCGATATAACTGATGCATTTCCGTTAACATTACAATTGTTTTTTCTCGCAATTGTGTATCAATTTCCACTTTAGATCGTCGTTTTGTCTTTCCATAGTACAAATATCCGATTGGAACGGTACAGCACAACATCTCTTCCAGACACATTGCCTGTGCAGCAAGTTGCAGACGGTCACAATCATCTTTTTTTGCTTCTCCACGCTTATATTCAATGGGAATGATTTCATAAGTCCCTGGTTTCCCATGAATGGAAACGCCTGTTTCTGAACGATGAAATTCTACAACATCACATTCTCCGCTCACTCCCATTTCACGGGAATGAATCGGCATTGCTCTCACGATCAAAAGATCTCCTCTTTTTTCTTTCATACTTACATCATGTGCGTTTTCATGAAAAATTTCACCGTCTACGGTTCGTACATTTTCTGCCCATTGCTGTTCCAGGTGAATCAACGCCCATTGACGACGACAAAAGCAAAAATGTTGAATTCCGGAAAGCATCAGATATTCATCTTCTGAATAACTCATGATAAAATTTGCAGCGTAACACCATCTAATGGTGTAACCTGTACATCATAATCTTCAAACCGCTTTGGCTTTGTAACACCTTCTTTTAAGGTGACCTGTAAAGAACGCTGTACTTTCGCAGAAGAATATTTTGGTGTTTTTCCTTCTTGTTCCCACCAATACAGTGCACAAACTTCCATGCTGCCTTCTGGACGAGCAGAAGAAGCATCATTTTCCAGCAAGGTTCTCATTGCTTCCTTAATTTTTTCTGCATCTTCATCGCTAAAGCCAGTCTTTTCCGCCAACTGGCAATTAATGCTGCCCTTTGCCAGATACAGACCAAATGCAACCCGATGCTTCATACCCATGGTATCAGATGCTCTTTCTGTTTTATCTTCACTATTGACACTCTTTACAATCTGCATGCTGATAATATCCACTGGACTCACACTCTTTGCAATGCTGATGGTAACAGGACCTCTTACGCCAACAGAAACCTTGTCGCCCTTAAAAGCAAATACTTGTCCAAAGCTTCTAACATCAATCCACTGTTCACACGCAATTTCTGCAAATCGATCTTGGTCGGTTTCTTTTCCATTGCTTGCCTTTTTTAATTCTTCACAGCCCTCTGCTCGTGTTTTCAAACTCTTATAGCTATCCACACGATGGTCATTCGACTGGACAAAAACAGGTTCATTCATATCAATCAGTCGATTCCGAATCTTCCGCTTCAGACAAACATCCGAAATTTCTCCATAGCCGTCATAGTCTTCTCTTGGACGGTTTCCACACAACGGGTCACCATTTGGGTTTGCATTTTCTACGGAAATTAAAATGGCAAAGTCGATTTTTTTAGAAAGGGTACTCATGATTCTGTTTCCTCCTCATTGTTTGAATCGTTTTGGTTTTTACGCTTTTTATCAGCAGAAATTTTCTGCAACTGGCAGCTATAAGCATGCAAATATTCCGGCTCTAACTTGGAATTATCCATGAATGCAGTATGGTCAAACTGACTGGTAATTTCATCAATCATTGTGCAGTAATAATTTCGCTGTGTTTTTGGCATCGCAGAAAGATAAGGCTCTAACCGCTGCCGAATGACATTCCAAGTCCGATATGGCTGATTCACAAATGCTGTAAAATACCGACGAGCATTGGTAATTCTGGCATCGTTGCCCTCTTTTTTGTTCAGAGCAACCGATTCCGCTACTTCTGCAACTGCCAGCAGTCTGCCATACAGATAATCTCTGCGGGTACAGGTTTCATCCAGTTCCATGTTACATTCTCCTTTTTGTTCGCATATTTTTCTTCGCAGCATTCCGCAAGCACAGGCAACCACCAAATCCCAGTTGTATTTCTGTCCGTATGCCTGCGGATAAGCTGCCCGGTCACAAAGTGCCTGAAGCAAATCCATCGGAAATGCCTGTTTTTCCAGTACGCAGGGAAGCAAACGGTTCACAACAAATGACTTTAACTTGTCATCACACTTTAAAACATTTGTCTGCTCTGTCCCGTATGCACAATTTGCAATATCATACAGAGAAAATGAGAAAATCGAAAGTTTCTTTTTTCTCCAATATCGCCATGCAGTCTGTTCATGCCATGCCTGAAGCCGTTCAAAGAAAACAGAATGTTCCATCTGCGTATACATTGTCATGGAAAGTCGTCCAGTTGTTGCAGAATCCAGCACCATCACCGTGACATTGGAAAGCGGTTCTAATTTGCTTTCATATTCAAACAGCACATCTTTAAAATACGAACGATAACTGGTAAATGTATTTTCCTGTGACGATTCTGGTTTAAAATCGCTTGTCTGGTCATCAAATAGATTGAAATCAAAAGTTTCTCCAAAGGCTTCTTCAAAGTCAGAAAAAATTCCAGCGGAACTATTGGTAATACTGGGCAACTTTTTTAAGTCGCTTTCCCATGCAAGCAACATCATGGTTTTTCCAATCGGATTTCCCTGCCGCTGAATCATCCACCGCAAAGCGTTATGCATTTTCTGCGAAAAATCATAGCCAATGGAAATCGCCTGCTCTTTGTTCTGAAATCTGCCTCGGTAAGAAAAACCGTTTTCATCATTTGCAGAAAACAACTTTGCTTTATCTCCTGCATTTCTGATTTTATTAGGATGCTTATAAGAACATTCTGTCACTTCTCCGGTTGCATAACACAATTGCTGAACCTGCTGGGATGCATTCTGTTCTTCGTTCTGTGCAATCCAGCTTTCGTATAAAGTCGAATCCAACCAAGTTTCATCTCTACTGTTTGGATTCGACTGGTAAACTCGAAACCGCACCATACAATCTGATTGCACAATATCACAGATTTTTTCTTTGCTCAGTTTTCCAGTCTGTTCGTCCAAATTCAAAACGGATGCTGCTAGTAAATCTTGTATCAAACAGCCTTTTTGCAAATATGTATAAATGGCTCGCACTGCTGGATGGGAATGCTTTCCCTCTGCCCACGATTTCAGTTGTTCCAGATAGGCAGCATATGACTTTGATGCCTTTTCTGCTTTTTCAGGAACATAATTCCCATAATCTCCAGCAAGGTAAATCAATTTATCTGCCAACGGATGCGGCGTAATTCCAGAACTACGAGAACCAGAATCTTCCGTTACTGGAATAATTGTCACAGCATCTTTTTTGTCCTCAATTTTCTTTGCTGCTTGAAATACGCCATCTTCTGACAAAGTCACTTCAATCTGTGCATTTGCTGTAGAATGTGCCACCGGCAACAAAACTGCGGTATCCCCATCAATGGGATGTCCACAAAAACGCTCATAAATCCGATAAAGTTCATTCGTCCACTGCAACACCATCACCTCCTAAAAATTCAGAAAGTCCTTGAAAATTTCCGTGTTCCTCCCCGAACGGCTTGATTTCCATTTCCCGAACATGTCGTTTGATGGTGCATTCCTCCGGCCGAATGAACGAAATCACACCATTTTTCATGATTGGATTCCAAAACCGAACCGTCATTTGCCCCTTATCCTCTGGTAAAACTGCTTCGTCTGCATAGGTGATGCCATGATAAAAAAGGCCATACGGAATTTCTCCGGAATCATCATAAAAGCCTGTTCCTTCTTCAAATGCACAGGGTTCTACATATCCCATGCATTCTCGTGTGCCAAGGAAAATATCTCGTCTTCCGCCTCGTTCAATCATTCGCTTTGCAATGTTGTGATGCTTGTTTTCATTACGGTCGTGCTCTAACTCTGGGCGATTGTCATTCCACTCAAAATGTGCCCTTACATGATAACAAACATCTCGCAAATACGTACAATAGGACAAGTCGTTTTTTCCGCTTTGATAATAAACGGGGCGAATTCCTCTCCGTTGTGTCTGAATACGGTTCATGACTCGAACAGCATCAATATACCAAACAATCGTTGGTTTCCAGTAAATGCTATGCATAATCCCTTTTAGTGCTTCGTAAGTTGGAATCGGATAACTGTATTTTTCCAGTCCCGTTCGCGTTAAAACATCCGAAAATAATGCATCTGCACCATAAACTTTAAATTCAACGATATTTTCATGAGTCGGTTTGCTCATCTTCTCACTCCTTTTTATTTTTATAGGAAACATGCATCCATAGAAATCATTCCATCTACACAAATGCCCTGTTCAGAAGAATAAAATCCAGATTTCAAAGCAAGAACACCGGATTCCAATTGGATTAATGCATCTTTTGCTTCAAGAGCCTTTAAAGTTCCACTATAGACAGAAACCAAATACTGCTGTGCTTTTCGCAACAACTTCGGAAATGCATTTTCATAGAGTTTTCCATTCAAGTCCAGAATCAATTCTTCCCCTGCTCCATAGGGCACTAAAATATCTGTGGTCTGTTCTGCAATTACTTGAAATCTTTTACCAGCTGTACGAAATGCCTGCATATGATTTTTCAACCTCAATGGTAGGCTTCCATGCATTTGGGCTTCTGCTCGTTTCGCATTGTTGGAATTGGTAGACAATAACCGCAGCAGCGTTTCATGATCTGAATCCGGCAGTGGATAAGAAAATTGATTTTGAAATGTTGTCAAATAACCTTCAAAATAATTCTGCATGATTTGCGGATGCAGCAAGTCCTCTTTTTCATGAAAGAAGAGGATTTTTTTCGTAATCTCCTGCTCTTTTTCAATCTGTTTCAAAGCAGCAGCCAACTTTTCTTCTTCCAATTGTATCAAATAAACGGAACAGCAATCATACTCCCCATTTCGATTGCAGCGACCAGCTGCCTGTGCAGCATGATCCAACCCCGACATCGACCGCACCACGCAACGAAAAGAAATATCAACACCTGCTTCAATCAATTGCGTTGTTACGCAAATCAAAGGTTGTTGCGTTTCCAGCTGTTCCCGCATCTGTTGAATCACCGTTCTTCGGTGTACTGGGCACATATTCGTGCTCAGGTGCAGAACCGTTGCAGACGCTCCATTCCGTTCCTTTAACTTTTGGAACATTGTCAAAGCTGCTTGTTTGGTGTTGACAACCAGCAACAGATTCCCGTTTTCCTGATACTGTTGCGTACAAAATTTGGCTGCTTCCTCATAGGAAAAAGATTTTTTCCCAGCTGAATGCAAAACCGTTCGCCGAAATGCATCAAAATCCGCCTGAAAATCAGCCGTCATGCTTTCTTGTTCATCTAATAGAATTGGGTATTCTGCTTGTTCCAGACAAGGTTGTGTTGCAGAACAGAGCACAACTGTGCTCCCACAGATATGTGTCAGAAAATTCATTGCCAAGTTAAACAGATGGATACATTTTGCAGGAATCGCCTGCACTTCGTCTATGATCATCACCGCACGGCATAGATGGTGCATTCTTCGTACAGAAGAGGATTTTCCATCAAAAAGAGCATTCAGAAACTGCACCAACGTGGTTGCAATTACGGGCACATCCCAGCGTTCTGTTCGCATTTGATAAGTAGACAGTTTTTCTGTTTCATTTTCATTTTCTTCCAATCGAGAAAAGACATTGGAATGATGTTCCAAAAAGTTTTCTTCCCCTGCAATTTCTCGAATCACATCGCTATTCTGCTCCAAAATAGAATTGAATGGTGCAATATAGAAAATCTGATTTACATTATGCTTCTGGCTATATTCAATCGCAAACCGCAGAGCAGACAGTGTTTTTCCACCGCCCGTTGGAACAACTAACCGACAGATTTTTACATCATGGTTCGCAAATGCGGCACAACGGTCGGAAATATTCATTCTTCGGCGAGAAATCAAATCGGTTTTCTTCCGAAATGCGGTGCATTTTTTCTGCATTTGCTTCTCCATATTATTCCAAACTCCCGTTGGTTCTTTTGGAGAAGTATATACAATGTCATCATTAAAATTCGCTGCATCTGTCTGATCGGCATCCATTAGAATAGACTGCATCAATCGTTCTAAAAAGCCCTGATAAAATGCAGGTATCACACATTTTGCATCTCCGGAAAGTTCCCGTTTCTCTTTTTCGCCTTTGGCAATCATTTCCTTGTAAAGTTCATTTATTTTCTGCTGCATAGCAGCATACTCTTTCACAGATTCCAGATAATACTTTTGCAATGTTTCATTTGAAACGATTTCCGGTAGTGCACAAATGACTTCTTTATCATGCTTTCGATTAGAAATTCGTTTCTGAAAATAATCCTCCCCCTTTTCTGCAATCCAATCATGCAACCCGTGGTGAGAGAGAATCGTTCTCCCGATCAAAAGAGCAGCATCCATAGGAAAGGCATTCTTTTTGCACAAGATTTGTGATAAAGCAAAAAGATATTTTGCTCCCATATAACTATGGTCAATTTCGCCTCTTTGTGCATCACTTTCCCCATGAATGTATTCTGTAAAATCGTTGCAAAGTTTTCCAGCATCATGTAAGATTCCCTGTAGCCAAGCGGTATGAGGCATCTGAATAACCTGTCCAAATTCACTCGCAATTTTTGCAACATTGTTGCAGTGTTCAGAAACGGTCTGCTCTTTCTCATCCCATTCCCGAATGTGAGAGATATATTCCATTGCAATCATCCTCTTTATTGATTTTTCATATTTTTATTTTATCATATTTTTCTACTTTTTGCAACCACTTTTTATGGAATTATACTCTCTCTATCGACCGGTTTCGACATGATTCGACAAAATTCGACAAAAATCAAAAATAAAAAAGCATTCTCACAGTTCACTTTCTGCAAGAATGCTTTCTGTGTAATTTTCTATTATAACACCAATAAAACCGTTCCAATGGTCAACAATCCCAAACCAATTCCAGAACGGCGATTCAATCGTTCCTTTAAAACGAAAGACGAAAACGCAATGGTAACCAAAATGCTCAGCTTATCAATCGGCACAACCACGCTTGCCAACCCATCCTGCAAAGCTCGATAATAGCACATCCAAGAAAGTCCGGTTGTCAATCCGGAGAGCACCAAAAACAACAAGTCTTTTCGGTTCAGTGCTCGCAGGTTGTGTTGCTGTCCGGTCACAAACACCATTACCCATGCCATAACCAAAACCACACACGTTCGGATGGCTGTTCCTAAGTTGGAATCAATGTTCTGAATTCCTACTTTTCCCAAAATAGAAGTCAAACTTGCAAAAACGGCAGAAAGGATAGCGTAAAATAGCCATCCTTTTTTCGTTGTGGATTGCGGTTTGGCTTGTGTGCATTTGGGCAACATCAAGAATGTACCTGCTCCAATCAACAGCATACAAATGATTTTTTGCATGGTCAAAGCTTCTCCTAAAAAGAGAAACGCCAACAGCATCGTTAAAATGGTGCTGAATTTGTCAATCGGTGCAACCTGATTGACATCGCCCAGCTGCAACGCTTGAAAGTAGCAGAGCCAGCTTGCACCCGTTGCACAGCCGGACAGAATCAAAAATAAGAATGTTTTCCCAGAAATTGCTCCAATTCCGGAAATTGCCCCAGTCAGCAGCACCAATAGCCACGAGAACAATAGAACAACGCCTGTTCGCAAAGCAGTTGCAACCGTAGAATTGATGTGTTGCATGCCGATTTTCGCTAAAATTGCGGTAACACCTGCGAATATTGCAGACCCACACGCAAAAAGCAACCACATTTTTCTTCATCTCCTATGCATGAAACCGATACCCTGCACCCCATACGGTTTCAATGCATTTTGGATGTGAAGGATCTTCCTCTAATTTTTCCCGCAGACGATTGATATGAACCGCAACCGTTGCATTATCACCCATGGCATCCATGCCCCAGATGCGTTCATACAAGGTTTCTCGGTCAAAAACTGTGTCTGCATTTGTCACCAGAAACAGCAGCAATTCATATTCTTTGTTTTTCAAGCTGACTTCCTGTTCCCGAACAAATACCCGATGGGACTTCGGACAAATCCGAATTGCTCCAACCGTAATCTCTTGCTGGGTTTCCTGTGGCGTCTTCAGGCGTTTGTAGGTTGCAATGTGTGCCTGTACCCTTGCCACCAGTTCACCGGGGGAAAATGGCTTTACTATATAGTCATCTGCCCCCAATCCCAGCCCACGGATTTTGTCGATGTCCTCTTTCTTTGCGGTTACCATCAGAATCGGAATGTCTAACCGTTCCCGTAGTTTTCGGCAGAGTGTAAATCCGTCCAGCTGCGGCAGCATCAAATCCAACAAAATCAAATCAAATGATTCTGTTTGTGCTAAGTTCAATCCAGATACGCCATCTGTAGCAATGGATACCGTAAACCCATTGATTTCCAGGTAGTCCCGTTCAATCTCTGCAATTGCTGCATCATCCTCTATGATACAAATATGACTCATGTTTCTGCCCCCTTCTTTGGAATCGTCAGCAAAATCCGCAACCCTTTCGGTGTTTCCTGCTCTGCTCGAATTGAACCGCCGAACAGCTCTAAGATTTTCGCTGTAATTGCCAACCCCAGTCCGCTGCCAGATTGCGGGTTGCTGCGAGCAGGGTCACTGCGGTAAAATACATCAAATAATTTCGGTAATGCTTCTGCTGGAACACCTGGTCCATTGTCTGATACTATAATCGTTGCATCAGAATCCGTTTCTGTGCAGCGAATCCGCACTTGCACTTCCGGAGCATCCTTATATTTCAGGCTATTTTCCAGCAAGTTGGTAATCGCATTTCGGAACTGCACCGGGTCTGCATACACCGTGCAAGCTTCTGGAATCTCTTCCAGTGTAATCGTCATTTCCTGTTTTGCGTTAGCTTCCGCATTTTCAGAAATCAAGCTGTTCAAAGCTTCTGCAACAGGAATCAATTCTGGATAAAATGGACTATCGCCCAAATCCAACTTGGAGAACAAAAACAGCTTGTCCACCATGCGGTCAATATCATTTGCCTTTTCCCGAATCGTCTGCATATATTTTTGCTGCCGCTCCGGTGTTTGAGCGATTCCCTCAATCAATCCTTCAATATACGCTTTAATAGATGTCCACGGCGTTCGCAAGTCGTGGGAAATGCCGGCAATCAATTCTTTTCGGTTTCGCTCTTCCCGTTCTATCTGTTCAATGGATTGCTGCAACCGCTCTGCCATCTGATTAAAATCTTTGAAAACCGGAAGAAATTCATCTTTTTCTTTATAGACAATGCGATAAGTTAAGTTACCATTTTGAATTTCATGCACGCCGGAAACCAAAAGATCCAACGGCTTTTCAATTTTCCGGAATATAAATTTCGTCAAAAATTGGTTGGTGACCAAAACCGCAGCAACAATCAAAACAAACAGGACAAGAATCCAATATTTTACAATCAATTCATTCCATGCACTTTCCTTGACAGGAGCAGAGAAAAATAAATAAATCGTGTAAGAAATGCCCTCTATTTCTGCCTGTTCCATATAAAGGCTACCGTTTGGTGTGCTACTGGATAACTCCTGTAACGATTGGCTGGCAAGTGCCTGCGTGCTTGTTCCCATGGAACAAATTTGTGCATCGCCCTGATAAATTTGCAGTTGGATTTCCTGTGTTCCAACATATTTCTCAACGGTCTGATACAAATGCGAATCAGTAAGCACTTCATGTTTCGTTTGCAAAAATTCTTTCGCCTGCTCCATAAGCAGATGCTCTAAATGAACCGTGTTTTCTTCCCGAACCGTTTCATCCATTACCTGCTTATAGACCACATTTACAAAGAATAGCAGAGAAACTGCCAAAATCAGAACGCTAACCATTGCTGGAATCAGCAACATAAATAAATTCGAGAGAAACAGTCGTTTTTTAATGGTCAATTTCTTCCGCCTCCTCTGTATTTTATTATAGCACGGGTTTCTTTTATCGTCAACGCTTCTGTTTGAAGAGTGTTCGGGAAAGAATGGATGCTGTTAGAATTGCCACGACGGCAAACAATCCAAAAAATAACAAGGTTGTGCCAGTCGGAACAGCAAGATGCAAAATGTCCAGATGCAACAGATGCTGTTGCAGCCACAGACAAAGTGCAATGGCAAAATAGAATCCAATGGCAGAAGTCGCTGCAAAAAATGCCTTTACTTTTGTAAATGGTAAACACATCTTGAAAACGCCCAGCAATCCAACCGTCCCAATCAGCAAGAACAGCAAGGTGTTTGCCTGTGTCTGTTCACCGGACAATCCAAAAATACCCATTGCATGCAATACCAGATAAAATAAGAAGCAAATGCCAATGGCAAGTGCATTCGGTGCAGCCCTTCGAATGGCTTCCGGCAGGAATTTTGTCCGGACAGGTCGAGAATCTGGCAGGAATGACAAAAAGAAAGACGGATAGCCCTCAATTACCAAGTCAATCAAGGTGATTTGAATCGGAACAAATGGGAATAGCGTGTTGGTCAGCAAGCAGAGCACACACAACAAAATTGAATACAGCGTCTTGATGAAAAAGACACCAGCAGACCGTGTAACATTGTGAACGACTCGCCGCCCCTCCAACAGGACATCTTTCAAGACAGCAAAATCGGAATCCAATAATACAAGTTGGGCTGTCTGACGGGCGGCATCACTGCCCTGCCCCACTGAAATGCTGCAATCTGCTTCTTTCAATGCTAACAAGTCGTTGACACCATCACCCGTCATCGCAACAGTGTGCTTCTGACGGTGAAATGCCTGAATCAGCTGTTTTTTCTGCTGTGGGGTCACTCTTCCGAAAACGGTATACTGTGCCGCAGCAGCATCCATCTCAGAATCTGCAACCGTTCGCATATCGACCCAGCGGTCACCCTGAAAAATGCCTGCCTGCTGTGCCATCGCGGAGGCAGTCATCGGATTATCCCCAGAAATCAGCTTTACAGAAACGCCCTCCTGCTGAAATGCTGCAATTGTTTTCGCAGCGTTGGCACGAAGTGGGTCTGTCAGAATGATTTCCGCCAACAGTTGCATTTCCGGTAATGGCTGTTCTTTTTGAACAGCATGCTGAGTGATTCCAACTAAAAGAACACGCTTCCCGTTTTGTTGTGCTTCCAAAACGCTTTCCGGTAACTTATCCAGACAGAGCTTTTCTGGTGCTCCAATGACAAATGTTCCTGCTCCAGAAAAAGTCATTGCACTCCACTTTCGGTCAGAGGAGAACGGAATCTGCTCTGTAACGGATAACGTATCCATCCCATTAAAATAAGTATGCATTGCCTGAAAAGTCGCATTGTTATCTTGTGTATGGGTTAAAAAGTTCCCCATCCATTCTTGAAATATTGCAGAATCTGTTCCCGGAAACAAAACTGCTTTTTCAATTTTCATGTTTCCTTCTGTCAGTGTTCCGGTTTTGTCCAGACAGAGCACATCAACGTGTGCTAGATTTTCTAATGAATACAAATCTTGCACCAGTACATTTTTCTTGGAAAGTGTAATAATTCCGGCAGCTAGGCTGATACTAATCAACAGATACAGCCCTTTCGGCAGCATTCCCAACAAGCCAGCGGAAGTTCCAACGACGGCATCATACATGGAACTATCCCGAAAAAATAATGCCTGTACAAACAGCAGAATACCCAATGGAACAATACAAAGGCTCGTCAAGCGAGTCACTTTTCGCATCGAACTAACTAATTCTGAATGCATGGCCTTGGTTTTCTTGGCTTCTTTCGTCAATTTTGCAGCGTAGCTCTCACTTCCGACATGGAGTACAGTTGCCTGACACGTTCCGCTGATGACAGAACTGCCTGACAATAGCGTATCGCCTGCTTTTTTAAAAATCGCATCAGATTCGCCCGTCAGCAGCGATTCATTCACCTCAATCCCGCCACTGCGGACAACGGCATCGGCACAAATCTGATTGCCACTCTCCAGCAGCAAAATATCCTGTTCCTGTACTTCCGCAATGGGAACAGATTGTATTGTCCCATTACGTTCAATTTTGGCATTTGGCTGTGATAAAAGCGTCAGCTTCTCAATCAATCGCTTTGCTTTCAATTCCTGTGCAATCCCAATGACTGTATCTAAGGCAATCACAAAAATAAAAAACAAGTTCGACCATGCATGGACTGCAATCAAGGCAATGGCAATCAGCAGATTCAATAAATTGAACAGCGTACACACATTATCTCGCAAAATCTGTGCGGTGGTTTTAGAGGCAGTTTCTTTTGCTTTCATACAAGCACATCCCTTCCTGTAAGTTATCTTTAGTTTATCGAATCGGTTATAAATACACATAAACCAAAGTTAAACAAAAGATAAAATCA
>OGPY01001978.1_pt1 | contig 13838 bp, 9 predicted proteins | sample 1553121 | NCBI WGS metagenome assembly OGPY01 (sample SAMEA2580004, study PRJEB22360) | human gut metagenome
CTTAAATCTATATCGCCACCAACATGTTGAGGAAGAACAAGTCCATCAGCACTAGCAAGAGATCTTAAATCTATATCGCCACCAACATGTTGAGGAAGAACAAGTCCATCAGCACTAGTAAGATGTCTTAAAAATATATTGCCACCAATATGTTGAGGAAGAACAAGTCCATCAGCACTAGTAAGAGATCTTAAATCTATACCACCACCAAGTTGTTTAGGAAGAACAAGTCCATCAGCACTAGTAAGAGAGCGTAAATCTATACTACCACCAATACTTTCAGGAAGAACAAGTCCTTCAGTGGTAACAAGATTATCCAATTCTAAATTGCCACCGACTTGTTTGGGAAAAATAAGTCCCTCAGCACTAGTAAGAGAGCCTAAATCTATATTACCCGGAAGAGCTTTAAATTTTTTTGGATTATTTAGCCATTCTTTTTGTGATAAAGCAACCTCTTCTTCTTTCACATTAAATATAAGACTATAATCTCTTCTTTCATTTCTTTTTCTTTTAATTTCTTCTATTCTAGGATCTTTTCCATACCCGAAACCTATGATTTGACCATCTATTTCATATAAAAATTTAAGTTCCTCAAGAGTAAGATCAATATTATCATTTACCTTTTTATCAATTAAAGTAAGTAATTTCATATCATTTTCTTTTTTTAGATATTTATCTCTATCAGGAAATTCTTTTAGTTTTTCTTCAAGAATAGACATCATTTCAGGTTCCATATTTTGATTATCTGCTATTCCTCTAATCTCTCCAATTTTATCTTTACCATCCATTCTGATAGCAATTCTAGGTACTTTTGCTTCACCATTCTTATCTAATGAATAATAAACATAGAAGTCTCCACCTGCTAACTGACTTTTAGCAAAATTTTCCCCAGCCGCAGTACACCAACCAGTATAATAGCCTTGAAGTGAATCTCTTAAAATATTATAATCACTTCCTTGTTCATATTTAATCCATTTACCATCATCACTATTACTTTGATGTTCTCCTTTTAAAAAGCTTTGATTAATAACATATTCATATAAAAGTTTAAAATTACCAGTACTTAATGCTTGTTTAATATCTTCTTCGCCTTTTTTATCTTTAAGAAAATCTTCCATTAGTTTTAAAGTGGTAAAAATATATTCTCTTTCTACTGGAGGAAAAGGATATACAGTACTTTTATCTCTTTTACTAAATTTACCGGTTTCCTTATCATATTTACCTAAATTTTGTAGTCCTTGAAATACCCAGTACTTTTCCCACATTTCATAAGATTTACTTTCTTCACCATATAAAAAGTATTCAATCCATTTATCTAAACTTTTCTTTTGGTCATCAATAACTTCTTCAGTCATTCTCCTCTTATCTTCTTCAGTTAATTTTATGTTACCATAACCTCTTTCTCTTGCAAGTCTAACTTGGTTTTGAAAGTAAGCATCAGGTATATTTTCTGGTTTAATAACATATAAGTCATAATAAAAACTTTTAAGTAATTTTTCACCATTAACACTTCTTGTCTCAGATACTCTATTATGTAGTTCTTCAAGTCTTTCAAAATATTTTAATAATCTTTCTCTTTTTTTATCAGATACATTTGAAGCTCTAAGAACTCTATCACTATTATGTAAATTAGTATAAACTTTAGATATCATATCTAGCCAAGCATTTCTCATGTTATCATCCATAGTTATCACCTTTTCTAGTATAAATATATCACATTTAGAAATAACAATAAAGGAAATGCTTCATATTTTACAGAATACTTTACAAAAAAATAACCCTAAGTTAATAGGATTATTTAAGTAATTTACTAAAGTATTTATCTATTTCTTTTACTCTTGATTTAAATACAAACATATCAACTATGGCACTTACAGAGTATACAATAAGAATAATACCAATTAATGTAGTAATAACAAGAGCAGTATTTCCTGGATTAATAATTAATACTACACCACATATGATCATTAAGATAGATGTAAATAAAGATAGAATATAACTATTATCAATATCTTTAATAATAAATGATATTCTAGAACTAAATGCACCACTTATAATAAAGAAAATACCTAAAGCAATTGGTAAAATACTTTCAAAAATACTAGGATTTAAAAATACACAAATACCAAGTAAAAATGATAAAATACTATTTGTCATTTGGAATAAACAAAGAGCAGGATTAATACTAAAACTATCTATAAAACTATAAATACCATAGATAATCATAATAGTACCAATAACATAAGCAAAAGTATCAAGAGATGCTTTAGGCCATACTATAAGTAGTATTCCCACTATCATAAATAAAACTGACAATATAATTGATAAATTAATGTACTCATTTATTTTCTTAATCATACTAACCATCCTTTCTAACAATATTATAACAAAATTACCAAAAATTACAACAACATAACTAAAAAAATAGTTGTAAATTTTTTTTTACAACTATTTAATTATTAACTCCATGTCTTACTACTGGTGTATCATTAGTAATAGCTTTAAATGAATATCCATTATCTTTACCATATCTAATAATGTCTCTTAAAGCATTCACAGTACTCCTGTGATTAGCAGAATCGTGCATAAGTACTATGTTTGTCTTACTATGAGATAAACCATTTATAACATTATTGTATATTTTATTACTATTATTTGTATCTCCCCCAGCATCATTAGAATCAACATTCCAATCAAAATATACATATCCTTTATTAGTAACAGCATTAACAAGTCTAGACATAATACCATTATTATAATTTCTACTTATAGTATTAGAACTACCTCCAGGAAATCTAATAAATTTACATCTAATTCCAATAGAATTATAAACACTATCACTAACAGTATTCAAGTCATTAAAGTAATTTTCTTCACTAGAGTACACATAACTATATTTATGACTAGAAGTATGTAAAGCAATTGTATGTCCACTATTGTAGGCTCTCTTTACATATTCACCACCACTAGTTACAAAGAAAGTTGCTTTAATACCTTCTTCATCTAAAATATCTAAAATTTCTTTTGTCAAATAACTAGGTCCATCATCAAAGGTTAAATAAATACTACCATTTCCATAATAACTTGGTCTTTCTCTAACGGTAATTTTTCTATCTACTGAAGTTTCATTACCACTATTATCTACTACTTTATAATTAATAGTGTAAGTTCCAGCCCTACTAGTATCAACAATACCAGTTACTATAACCTTATTAGTGATATCACCATCACATTTATCAATTGCCGTATATCCTTTTTCAATATATTTACTATTTTTATAAGATCCGCTCAATCCCCGCTAAAAATGCGGGGATTTTTGCTGTCCAGTACTCATGTTTGAGGATTTACGGTCTTTCCAGGAAGGATATCAACTGATTCGCAGTACCATTCAGTAGGAAAAGTATCAATATTTGTTTCAATGTGCAAAATCCTGTGTTGATTTTGAAGCGTTTATGAAATTAGCAGGATAGTTTTGTGCATTTTTTCAAATTTGCTCATTTATAGTTAACAAGATTATCTTCTAAAAACTCAACAAGAAATCTATATGAAGAATACACAGCATAATCTATAAAGGGATTATCAAATGACTTTCCATTTTGTGCAAAATCACCTACACCTTTTGCAATTACAAATGGACATTTATTGAATTCCGCAATCTTCCCCATAGCATGCCCCTCCATATCTAACACATTACATTTTCTGTCAAATTGGGAATTTAAGTAGTTAAAAATACCATCCCATTGCTGAACTTTTGTTCCAGTCGCCAATACCCCCAACATTGCGGCAGGGTCTATAGGGGGAAATCCGTCTGGAAAAAGAAGATTCAACTCATTTAAATGTCCTCTTCCTTTACGAGATAAATTTATTTTCTCTCCATTTCTTATTTTTCCGATATAATTTTCACGCAAAGAAAACTGTATTATATCATGCCAATTAGGATACTTAACTTTATTATAAAGTACTTGAGGTTCAACTCCATCTTTATATTTCAATAACTCTTGCAGAAACTCAAAACATTGAAGTTCAAAATCTTTCGGCAAACTAATTTTTACTGAGTTTCTCCAATTATTACCATATCTTCCGATTTTTTGCTTGATTCTTCCGTCTAGTTTATAACTAGAGATTTGCGGTTGAATTTTGTTTTCAGAAATTTGTTTTCCTAAATCATAATTAAAAACCTTTTCTGCAATCACCACATCTCCCAAAGTTTGTTTTCCTCTCTGTCCTGCACAAAATCCTGCCATTGCGATAATCTTAGGCTTGAGTGTCATGTAAAGTGTCTGAGTCATTATTGCTGCATCAACTTCACCATATTCAAATCCTCTTGCCAAAGCTATATTTAATCCATTCTCATTTTGAATCAAGAAATTAATTCCATTGTTCAATTCTCTCTCCTCAAAATATTCATAATTGGTAATAGCTTTTTCTTCTTCTTCTGTTGCAACCATCATTAAAATATCAATATTCATCTTTTCCTCAGGTGTCTTATGAACACTTTGCGTTTTATTTATAGCAGGAACAAAACATGTTTGTTTTAAGAATGATGGATAATAAGTACTTTTATTACTGTATATAAACAATATAAACCCTAAGCTTACAGGATGAAACGATGATAAGGAAAGAAAAGAGGTTTCAATAAAACATTTCGCTCCTTTAATAAAGGAACGTATATCCAATATTTTCTTGTCTATATACTTTTCAGCCATTATTAATCCTGCTAAAATGTTTACAGTAACATCAAAATTACCATCAAACCAAGAAACAGTATCACCATTTTTTTGTGCATGACAAATAATAAAGCTTACTGATTCCTCTAAATAATCAGGATATACCTCAGCGAGAAGAGGTGCAAGAAAAAAAAGTATTGTACCATTAGTTCTCAATGTTTGTTCAATAGAAGAATTATATCCTAATTCTTGAGGTGTTTTTAAACATATTGCATTTAGACCATTATTCAAAAGTTGATTAAGTTGGATGCGTTCTAAACCATAAGCTCTATAGGACATTGAAGCTTTCAAATAATAAAGACTTGCAAGCATATATACTGTTGTATAAAAATCTGCCGGAGCACATTTAACTCCCATATCCGCTTTCCAACCTTTATTATTATAATCACGACAATCATCTGAAAGCAAATTTCTAAGTGCATCCGCTATAAATGTTACCGGTGCTCCAAAGCATAATGCAGCCAAAAGTGCCGTTGCAGTATGTCGAATATCTGTAATTTCCGACTTTTGCAAAACACTTTGTCCAAAAGGATTTGCATCAATAACATGAATCGGTTGACGAAACCAACCATTTGAAATATAACTTGATTCAGTAAACCATCGACACGCTCCAACAACAGAATCATTTTCTACTCCTTTATAACAACTAATTCCAAGAGCTGAAATAAGAGTAACAGAACAATTAGGTTTATCAATAAAAACGTCTTTATTAACCCTTGATACTGGATGTCTAAGATTATTTTCGTTATGAATAATATCCAGACAGTTTTTTCCGAATTCTCCAAATTCATTCTGTGTAGAGATAAGAATTTCATATGCACGAAGACAAATCTCTTCTATAGTCATTTTTCTCATATCCTTCCATATTTTTGTGCAATAGCAAAAAGCGAATGTGTTCCAAAAAAAACATTATATCCAAATTTATTCAACAACTCATAATCAGCAAAAAATCGAGAATACTTTGGAAACCCTATATAATAAGGTATATTCTTTTTAGTTAACACATTACTAATAGCAATCAATGCATTTGAAATAGGATTGGCATCTATTCTAAAATTCTCTTGATTCTTGGGATCATCCCTTTCAAGCTGAAGATAGGAACTCATTAAATCATTTATTCCCACAACCGCAAAATCAATCAAGTTATCAGACGCAATGGAATCAAGACAGTCAACAATCTGTTTGTTCTCTATCATAGTGCCAACCTTTATTGACACATTCAAACCGCATATACACGAAATAAATTGCCTAAATGCAACAATATCATTATAAGATGATGCATTAGCGACAAAGACATGTATTGGAATGCCTACATCCTGTAACGTACACACAAATTCAATTTCACGTTTCAATTGTAATTTATCATCTTTATATCTTAATGCATCAGATGAAAATCGGTAATAAATTCCAATATCTGGGTGCCGATGGTGAACATTATATATTACACTTTTTAGTTCAGATATAGCATACGATTCCTTTTGAAATATCATCGAATCAAAAAATATTCCTGAAATATAATCAATATAATATTCTGAACCTTTAAGATCAATAATATGTGCTAAGGGTTTATCATTCATAGAATATAGTTTTTCGTTCACTTTGTCGGCAACATTTAGGAGCCATTTATTTTCTTGATCACTCATTACTAATTCAGGCACATCATTTAATTCTGAATATGCTATTATACTTTCTTGCGAATCAACAACCACTAAACTATGATTTTCAGGCAAATAACTAAAAACTGCACCAACAATACAAGGTTTATTAAGAGCCATTGCAAAAGATGTTAGATGAGAATATGATGTATGTCCACAACTGATTATTGCACTAGATTTCTGGATAGCCCAAAACGGCAACTCATCTGTCAAATCAAGCACCAAAAGAATATCGCCTTCGTTTAAATTTTGTTCCACGTCATTATCCCATATATAAGTACGCCCCGCTACTATTCCTGGACAAGCACAGACGCCTGATACTAACAAATTCTTTTTAGTAAACATACTGTTCCAAGACATTTATATACTCCTCCATTTCTTCTATAGTAACTTTATCTGTTCTTATTATTTCGTAACGTTTAGAGCTATTTGCAATTTCTTTAAGATACCACCCCCGCATGGCATTCATAAATGTCACTCCTTGTTTTTCTCGTCTCGAAAGTTCCTTTCCTCGAAAAATAAGCCGTGAATATGCAACTTCTGCTTCCAAATCACACAAGAATGTAAAATCCGGTATAATACTTTGAGAGGCAAATTGCAAAATTCCCTCCATTAATTTTCTGTCTTGCTTAAACATATAATGGGCAAACACAAATGTTGAAAGAATAAACCTATCTACAATGACAATTTTGTCTGCATAAAGTGCAGGCAAAATATATTGTTCAACTTTTTGTGCAAGAGATGCAAAATAGATAAGCGTTTCTGTATTTTTGGTAACACCGCTATTTTCAGTAATTACTATTTTTCGTAATTGAGCCTCTACTTCTTTTGAATCAAATCCACCACTTGGTAATGCAAATACATCCTTGCCTTCATTCACCAATCTTTCCTGAATAATCTTTGTTAGCGTGGTTTTTCCACTTCCGTCAATACCCTCAATTGCAATAAGATATCCTTTTGTATGTTTCTTCATCTGTATAATAGCCACCTTTCCATCAAAGGCATTAATCATCTACATCTTAAATAATAAAAGACCATCAGGTATTATCTGACAGCCTTTTACTATTCCTGTTTTTTAAAAAGAGTATATACTTATTTATTGTATTTCAAATTACTATATACCCAATTTATTACTTTCAGTAAAACAACATCACCTATCTGTCATACAATCCCTACAAAAATTACAACATTATTAACTCTCTATTCTTTTTAGTACATATTCAACAAAAAGCCTTGATTTTACTGATTTCGTCGAACCGTCAATAAGTTATATACATATCCAAAATAAAATTTTCTAAATATGAAGTGACTTCATAGAGTCCATTTCTGATGATTTTAAGTACAAGAAATAAAACGTCTCTGTTTTTCCTGATGAAAGCCCTCCTGTTTCACAGCACTATTGATGACGAACGCTTTCCTGTTTACAGTACTTCCTGCTTAGACAGTTATTATATCGCTATTACGATGAATATCTGACATTGACATCATTTTGAATCTGTCATAATCTATCCTTTTGGTTGATGTCGCATAAATACACAAATCAGCTTACAACTGACAGTTACCATTGAGCTGTTGTCATCAAGTTCCTTGATCTTCTTAATGAAGAACGCATTGACCATCACCAATCTTTTCTGATGATTATTTGCATACTTTGCAAACACAAACCAGTAAAAACCGGTTGGCTCACGGCTAATCAAAACTGCGGTTTTGTCATTCTCTCAGTCTTAAGTGTCGCAACCCAAAGATTAAAAGAATTAAATCCTTCAAGATCATTATGAAAAGAAAAAATTCTTTTGGTAAGTTCGTGTCCTCTGTTATCAAAAGCTCGTTCATAATGTATCTGGCTTCCGATATCAACTCCGACAACCATTGTTAATCTTTTCATTCTGTGTATAATTCATTTGGAACCTCCTGTGTCTAATTGTTTTGTTTACATCTGCCAAGATGCAACTCAATCATACCTTGCGGTTCTTTTTTATTCAGTTGTCACTTTTAACGAATTACAGGAACGCTCCCTTAATTTCAATCTGTCATCCAATTATCTTTGAGCAATTCAGTCAAAGTCTTTATATCGCCTTCCGAAATGTCTAGTGGTTTGGTAATGTCTGGCGGCATAGGCCATGTTTTATCATCAAATGTCATTCCAATTACTTCTCTTTTGCTTGCATAACGAGGAATTACATGAAAATGCACATACTTATCTCGCATCATCAAAAGGAGGTAATTGATTCTATCATATTCAAACAACTTAGATAACGTCTTCTCAATATGAGAATTAACCACTGATAATTCAGAATAAACCTCCGCAGGAACTTCTGCCAGACTTTCATATTCTCCTTTGCAAGCAAGAACCAATGAACCTACAGTTACTTGTTGCGGACGCATCAGCACAATCCACGAATCATACTCATGAATTACACTAGCAGGATAATTGAATTGCAAAATAGTTTCATTCATAACTAGACCTCCTTCAGTCTTATGCTTTATTTAATGGCTACTTTAAACCAATACGCTTTGGTAATAATCTTGATATAAAAAATTTCATATCAATGCTTGTACCATTAATAATTATACCATATATGAGGCACTATCTGTGATTCTGTATATCGAAAATGCCATTCTTTCTTTCGACATACCTACTTCTTCACACCTCCATTCACCACCAAACACCCAACCATACATCCCAATCCATTATGAATCATATCATCCCACTCGAACAATCCACGCATAAAGACCAGCTGGCTGGTTTCTATGACTGCTGATATCAGCACGCCAAACAGCAACGCCTGATACCATTTTACTTTGCGATTTGCAATTAGAGGTAATAATGCTCCTGCCGGTAACAGAAGGATGCAGTTCAACAGATCTTCTTTTAACAATCCCCAGTCATGGTATCATATGATCGCTCTCCAGAACCATAAGGGCATCAGTTCGTACTGGCGGACAGTACTGGTCCTGGTGAATACCGTAGAGCCAAAAACAATTGCCAGAAAGATCACCATTGCAACGACTGCACCTGCCTGAATGATATTCAGTTTCTTTTCCCACAGGCAATATGCCATTATTATAACTGTCAGCAGCAGGATCACACTAAAAGCCAGTATTTCATATTTTGACCATTTCTTATTGTATATTGTCCATATCTGATAGATGTCCATCCGATTCTCCTTTCCGTCTGATCAAGCCAAATCGCAAAAAAACAGGATACAAATAGCCAGCCCCAGGCACTTTCATATTTTGGAGACTTTCCACTACTCCATTCAATTCCAGTATTTCTTCCACGGCAAGGTTCACATCGACTCTGGTTATCGATTCCTTACGTTTCGAAATCAATATCTCGTCTCCACTTACACTGTAACAGAATCTTTCCCCCTCTGACGTTTCGAAAAAATATCCACTAAATACCTTTATCGTATTCCATAATGTTTCTTCCAGTATCTCTATCGATTCTCCCATGCAGGACTGCAACTTTTTGACTGCCAGCTTTCTTTTACGGTATGTCCTGCATCGCCGGGCATATAGACTCAGTTCCTCTGCATTATATATGACCTTCGTATATGGTAAATAAGAATGTACCGAAGATCTGCTCAGACCGGTCTCCTTCATGATATCCGAAATGCTCCAGTTGTCTTCCCACAGCGAATTGATCTGATCACTGATCTCGGTATGGTAGACTCCTGCCGTAATCAATATTTTGCGTGTCTTCATCAGGGTAATTCCGAACTGCTCTGAAATCTTCCTTAATGAATTGTTGTCTGTCCCAGTTCCGTAGGCATCGACAATGCAGTTCGTTAACTGCTCCATTACTTTCTCCGGATCGTATTCCGGATTCTTCTTTGCTCTTCCCATTTCGTGTTAATCCAATCATAGTTTATTCAGAACTGGCGCTATTTTCAATTGAGCGCCAGTTCTGGGAAAATCCTGCTTAGTTCTTAGCTTCGCTGAATACCAGCTCTGGTAAAAATCCTGCTTAATTTTTAATTCCCCTTGAAAATCAGGAATTCTCGTCGGTATCCCTGCACAAATACTGCATCATTCTTCGTCAAAGTCCTCTTCATCCCAATCCGGGTACTGTTGAATAGTTCCTTTTGACTTAATTACGCGAGGCTCCAAATCCTCCTGAACTTCACTGATCTTTGATACCGTAATTGTAAACATCCAGTCATCTCCAAAATCATAATGAAGTGCAAATTTCTGCCCTCTGCAAAGTCCGACTTCGTCAAGAGTTATATCTGCGGAGGGTTCATCTCCTTCCGGATCTGACTGATATGCATGTTCACTATACATTCGGTTATCCATGCAAAACTCATACAGATGCTCATCTATGAAATCAAAAGACTCCAGGATAACCTGACATAACTGATTTAATGTGCTGCTGCCACAGATTTCAATATTTCTATAAACCTCACGTCCTCTGCCAGCCGGATATATCTTCATCGAATATTGATTGCTCATCATCCACCTCACTTCCAGCCAAAAAGGCTCATTACTTTCTCAAAAGAAATTTGATTCATCAAAATCTCATTCCCACACAAGCCTGCAGTCCGCTACTCCAACCAGGCTGTCCATGAACACCTCGTTCAGGCGTTCTTCTACCTGCTGTCTGGTGACGCCTTTTTTCAGGATGACCTGAAGGAAGCCACCGCCGCCGGCGCCGCAGACGAGTTTTCCGTCGATCAGTTCTTCGATGCTGCTGAAGATCTGCTCGATCAGTGTGTTGCTGCTTCCGGCATCGACTTTTTTGCTCAGTTCCCAGTGGTAATCCAAAAGGCTGGCGAAGCCGTCTACATTGCCACGTTCCAGTTCAAAACGCATCAGCGCTGCTGTCTTCTGAATCTCTTCCAGGGCAAAAAGACTCTCCGGCTCGTTTCCGACATAGCGTCCGACAACATCACGGAGCAGGTTACGGGCAAGTCTTCTCTGGCCTGTGTAGATCAGAACAAATCTGTCACTTAGCTCCTGCTTTGCAGCTTCCGGAATCTCCACATGAGTTACTTTGAGCTTCTGGTCAATTCCCGGCATGGAAGTAATGTATTTCAGCCCTGGAGTGATCCCTCCGACCTGATCCTGCCAGCCACCGCCGGTGGACATGATCTGTTCCATTGCAAGTACATGTGCATAAAGATCTTCTTCTGTGTAAGCGATTCCCATAAACTCAAATACTGCCTTTACACAGGCTGCGGAAAGAATCGATGAAGTACCAAGACCTGAACCCTTTGGAACATTGGTTACTTCAGAATGCATTTCAAATCCGCCGCCAAGACGATCCAGAATCTCCTCCAGACTGCTTCCTTCCTTTGGAATGATTCCACAGGCGAGAAGACACGCTTTCTGCAGGGCAAACGGATCAAACGGATCACCTGTTGCCTGAAGCGGTTCGATGGTATCAAATTCTCCATGGACATCCATGTCGCGGCTGTCAAAAACAATCTTCTTTTCTGAAATTTTTTCCAGTGTGACTTCTACCGGCTTCTGTCCATTCAGAAGAATTGCTACATTTAATACAGTTCCACCATTCTCATTACAGTACGGAGGTGTGTCACTCCAGCCGCCTCCCCAGTTGACACGAAGCGGAAGTTTTACCGTGTGCTTCTCTGTAACAATTCTGGCATTCTCATTGTAAGACAGGTTTTTGATCGTAGAAGCCAGGACTTCTGACTGAATCGTGCGGAAACACTCCTGAACTTCATCTTCATCGTCCAGGATCACTCCGAGATAATAATGAAGACGCATCTTTTCACTGAAATCAGCCTTTTTGATTCTCCGCTCCAGCCATTCCTTCTGGATCTTTGTCAGAGATTTCATCTTTCTCAGCTTTGCCGCCGGTACTTTGTTTCTGATCGCTTTTGCAATCTCATCCATTGCCACCAGATCTGCCATTCTCCTGTTCCATGCAATGATCGCATCCGGATCCGCATCATTAAATCCGGAACAGAGAGATTTCTTTGGTGCAGCTTTCCATGCAGAAAGGTCTGCCTGCTCTTCTCCATGCACAATCGCATACAGATTTAATGCCGCACTTACCGCCTCTTCAATCGTGTCTGCCTCCGGATACAGGGCAGCAGACCATAATGTATGAGAATCATCCGGCCACAGCTTCACGTCCAGGTCTTTTTCAATCTGCTCCAGATCCATGCCAAACAGCCTGTTTTCCTTCGGATTGTCGTTTACGCCAAAGATACGGACAATAAACTTTCCATCACGCTGTTTCAGACCGTGCATAACAACATTGTCCGGTATCACTTCATCGTGAATATCAATATAAGATAATACACAGTGCTCTCCTACTTTTGCCTCTCCATGCACATAAGAAACTTCCAGATAACAGTCTTTGCCGATATCCGCTCTGCTGCTCAGAACACTGTTATATCCCGCAGTGTCACTGTCTTTAATACTACTTCCGATCAGACGGCTCCAGCCAAGCTCACGGTACTCGTCCACACCGCCGCTCATCAGTTCCAGAATCTCTCTGGTCGTACCAAAATGGATAAATTTCGCCGGTGCCAGACGAAGCAGTTTCATTCTGTATGGACGCAATACCTTCCATACACGCTCCCTTGCCTCCGTTAACTCCTGACAAAATTCTCCCTCCGGTTTCTCCTGATAAAAAGCTTCCAGAGTAGAATCTTCTGCCAGCGGATACAGAAAGTCCGCATACAGGGAAAGTCTGGTCTTCTCATTTACATGCCTGTCATAGTCTTCCTCTGTTGCAATCAGAGAATATAATGACTTCATCATCTCCGTACTGAAAATAAGGCCACCTGTATCAATATCCACACAGTCAGATTCATTCACAGCCCCGACTTCACGCAGCACTTCTACCGATTTTTTCTGCAGACAGCACTTTACATTTCCATTCTCACCATTCAAATAAACTCCGTGGTTTTTACCGGTTTCCACATGCTCCTTGAAAGAAATCGCAGCAGCTCCGACATTATTATAATCAATCTGAAGCGGATTAAACAGCAACAGAACATCTCCGGATAATAACACCATACCCTCACGGATACGTGACGGTACAGAACTCATGCAGATCATAAATTCATCAAACAATGTAGAATTACGTCCGTTCGGCAGGGCATGCGGCACCGGTGAAAAAAGCTTGCCCAGTGCAGAATACTGCGGCACTCGCTTGCTGTCACCACCAGAATGGATGACCAATACACGAAGATTATCAAACGTCTCTTCCTGCTCATGCAGATATTTCAATACCTCCAGCGTTGCTCCGCCAGATCCCACACGCTTACCATCGCGATCCGGAATTGCAACAAAAGTGGTCTCCTTCGGAAGAAAAGCCCTACGTTCCTCTATCTGCTTACGAAATCCCTCGGCCTGCTGCTCATTGGAAGCTGTCAGGATTACATAGTCCCATTTCGGGAAATTCTTAAGTTTTAATGAGCGGTTATAATCACCCCAGCAATCCCTGTATGCCTGGGATAAAAAAGTGAATATAGAT
>OGPY01001981.1_pt1 | contig 13811 bp, 10 predicted proteins | sample 1553121 | NCBI WGS metagenome assembly OGPY01 (sample SAMEA2580004, study PRJEB22360) | human gut metagenome
CGGTGCAGGAAGGGTATCGGGAATTGCCTACTCGTTTCGGGCTTACCACTCCCGGAACCTATCTTCATCCTAAAACGATGCTGTTCTCCCGGTTGATGAGTGGAGTAGGGGTGATGGGATATATGGGGCCGTTTTTCACGGAGTTCAATTTGAACGGCCAGCTCTTGCCCGTGCAATATCCCGCCACTTACGCCCATGAGATGGCTCATGGGCTTAGTATATCCAACGAGGCCGAGGCTAATCTATACAGTTATTTAATATGCACGAGTTCTTCCGTGCCGGAAATCCGGTTCTCAGGTTACTTCTCTTTGCTGCCTTATGTGTTGAGCAACGCATATGTGGCTTTGGATAAGGACTCTTTTGAGGCATGGAAGAAAAGATTACGCCCCGAGATCAAGGACTTGTATAACGAGAAAGTAGCCTATTGGCAATCCCTATACAGCCCGCTGATCGGCGAGGCGCAAGACGTGGTCTATAATCTTTTCCTGAAAGGCAATAAGATACCTGCCGGAACCGCTAATTATTCGGAGGTGATCGCTTTATTGATCGCTTTGGAAGGAGAATGATTTATTCATCATTTAACTTCCTCCAAATAAAGCACTCGGCTCGAGTAATCATTCTGCTTGTGATAATCGACAATGTGATTATAAGGGATTTCTAGTCCGTTCGCCATGAGATATTCCCCGGTGAAAGCTTTACCCTCGAAAGCCAGAGGCTCGTTGTCGATCCGGTTCAGTTCGCAGACTCTGTATTTCTTGTCTGGGGATAATCCGTTCATCTTTACACGGGGTAAATGTTGGTTGACGAAATGCTCGGTCTTCCACCAATAAAATACGGCTTTGTCTTTCTCCGGTGAGGTGTACATCAAGGAAGCTACTCCCAAACGATCGTACGGAGAAACCAGACGGTAGATATCGCCGAATTGCACGACGGGACGGATCGTCTTATAATCGGCGATCGCCTTGCGGCAAAGTGTTTTCTCTTCTTCTGTCATATTCTTGGGTTGGATCTCCATGCCCAAACGGCCGCTCATCGCTACGTCGATCCGATATTTCAGGGGAATGACCCGGAATGTTTGATGGTTGGGGGCGGCGCTGATATGTGAGGCCATGGCGATAGCCGGGAAAAAATAAGAAGTACCCCATTGCATATAGATACGCTGTAAGGCATCGGTATTGTCGCTTACCCAAAACTCATCGAAGTAAGGCATGACACCGTAATTTGCCCGGCCTCCACCACTGGCGCAAGCCTGTAGGGTTAAATCCGGGTATTTGGCTCGGATACGCTCACAGACTTTCTTGAATCCTTCGTGATATTCGATATACATATGGCTTTGCTGATCCGAAGGCAGATATTGGGAGCCATGGTTCAGGATGCTCATATTGGCGTCCCATTTGATATAATCGATCTCCGGGTATGTTGTCATCAAGTTGTCGACGATACCGAATATGAAGTCTTGCACCTCGGGATTGGAGAGATCAAGAACGACCTGTGTACCGCCACGCCCCAGGACGATTTCCCTGTTTGGAGCTTTCAATACCCATTCCGGATGCTTCTCGTACAATTCACTTGTCGTGTTGGCCATTTCCGGTTCGATCCAGATACCGAATTTAATACCATGCTTGTTGGCGTCGGCGATCAGGCCCTCGATGCCTCTTGGTAGTTTTCGGGCATCAACCATCCAATCCCCTAAGGACGAGTTATCTTTATTACGAGGATATTTATCGCCAAACCAGCCGTCGTCCATGACGAACAACTCGCCGCCCATAGACTGGATATCACTCATCATTTGGTCCATACCTTCTTGATTGATATCGAAATATACACCTTCCCAACTGTTTAGTAAGATTTTCCGTGCGGTCGCTCCATTCGCTATCTTATGTTTGCGTGCCCATGCGTGGAAATTTCGGCTGCTTCCGCTTAAGCCGTCCTTACTGTAAGTCAGCGCCAATTCTGGTGTACGGAAACTTTCTTTGGCTTTGAGGGTGTAAGCCGAGTTCTCCTCGTTTATTCCCGCAAAGAAATGGTGATAGTCGCTATCATCCGTATCGAAGAATAATTTGTAGTTACCGCTATAGCATAGGGCGGCGCCAATAACGGAACCGGTGTTTTCCTTTGGTTTTCCGTCTAGGGAGATCATCACTTCGGCGTGGGCGGTATGGGAGTTGCGGATACCATCCTTGTTTTTTATCATCTTGATGCCCGGTCGTAACGGTTCTTGTGCCAATTGAGCCTCGTTTGCCCATGAGCCGTATAAGTGGGAAACCCATACGTCTCCTTTCCGGATCGGCAGATGAGCGGAAGCGAAACGATTGAGGGTGATCGCTTTTTTCTCCTCATGCGTGATCTCTGTCCAAGTCTCGATGATATCAGCGTCCGGATAGGTTCTGTAACAGAGATTCATATAAAAAGGATACACTTTATCTTTTAATCGGATCGTTGTGATATCTGCTATTTGCTCTTTTCGTGTATCTACTTTTATGACTTCCAGTTGAAGGGTCATATTCCCGTCGCCATGGGTAACGGACAATGCGCTTTCGGAGGGACAATTCAAGCCGTAGACCGGATAAGCGGAAAATGTTTTCTGCTCGGTCTCGAGCAAGGTAGCCGCGTCGGAAGTGGATAACTTGTCTCCATAGTAGATGAATCTTACCTCTCCGCCGACAGGTGCGTCTAGCAATAATGAGGTATTCCTCGTGGAAATCAATACGTCTTGTGCCCATAAACTAGTGGTCAATAGGGAGGCGCAACATAAATAACCGAATTTACTCTTAATGTTCATTTTATTAGTAGGTGTTAGATTTAAATTCAGGGGCAAAAGTAGGAGAGAGCCGGTAGGTTTCCTAATAGGATTTTATCAGATACTGTTACTTTTCTGCTTTAACTAAAATTTGTTTCACGCAGAAGAAACCCGTGCTTTCATTAATGAAAATTCCATATTGTCTAATTCGAAAGAAATCACTAACTTTGCGGCAATTTTTTAGAAGCAAGATAAATACATCGCGATATGAGTAAGAAATTTACCGAATATTCTAAGTTTGACTTGTCGAACGTAAATAAAGAGGTGCTGAAGAAATGGAAGGATGGAGACATCTTCCATAAGAGTCTTGAAACAAGAGAGGGACATCCTACATTCGTATTCTACGAGGGCCCTCCATCCGCAAACGGTATGCCGGGTATTCACCATGTTATCGCCCGTTCGATTAAGGATATTTTTTGCCGCTATAAAACCATGAAGGGATTCTTGGTGAATCGTAAGGCGGGTTGGGATACACACGGTCTGCCTGTCGAGTTAGGCGTGGAGAAGGCTTTGGGCATCACGAAGGAAGATATCGGTAAGAAGATTTCTGTCGCTGAGTATAACGCCGCTTGCCGTAAGGACGTGATGAAGTTCACGAAAGAGTGGGAGGATCTGACGCAGAAGATGGGTTATTGGGTGGATATGGAGAATCCGTATATCACGTATGATAACCGCTATATCGAGACCTTGTGGTATCTATTGAAAGAGCTTTATAAGAAAGGTCTTTTATATAAAGGCTATACGATCCAACCGTATTCGCCCGCCGCAGGTACGGGCTTGAGCACGCACGAGTTGAACCAACCGGGTTGTTACCGTGACGTGAAGGATACGACTTGTACGGCACAGTTCCATATATTGGACCCGAAACCGGAGATGGCACAATTCGGCGATCCTTATTTCTTGGCATGGACAACGACTCCTTGGACGTTGCCTTCCAATACGGCTCTTTGCGTAGGCCCGAATATTACTTATCTGGCTGTACAGACTTATAATCCTTACACGGGTATCCCGATGACTGCTGTTATAGCGAAAGATTTATTGTCTGCTTATTTCAATCCGAAAGCTGCGGAGCTTTCTTTGTCTGATTACAAACCGGGTGACAAGCTGGTTCCTTTCAGCGTAGTAGGTGAGTGGAAGGGTTCCGAGTTGGCCGGTATGAAATATGAGCAATTGATCCCATGGGTAAATCCGGGTGAAGGTGCATTCCGTGTGATCACGGGTGATTTCGTTACGACAGAGGATGGTACGGGTATCGTACATATCGCACCGACGTTTGGTGCGGACGATAACCGTGTGGCGAAAACATTCGGGGTTCCTCCTTTGAGGATGCAGGATAAGGATGGAAATATGCGCCCTATGGTGGATATGACCGGTAAGTTCTATAAGCTGGAAGACTTGGCTCCGGAGTTTGTACAAAATTGTATGAACGCCTCTGATTATGATCCATGGCAAGGAAAATTCGTGAAGAACGCTTACGATGATACGAAGACGGATAAAGATGAGACGTTAGATATAGAGATCTGCATGATGCTGAAGGCCCAGAACCGGGTGTTCAAGATCGAGAAGCATGTCCACAATTACCCGCATTGCTGGCGTACCGATAAACCGGTATTGTATTATCCGTTGGATAGCTGGTTCATCCGTACGACCGCTTGCCGTGAGCGTATGATCGAGTTGAACAATACGATCAACTGGAAACCGCAGAGCACGGGTACGGGACGTTTCGGCAAATGGCTGGAGAACTTGCAAGACTGGAACTTGAGCCGCAGCCGTTATTGGGGTACTCCGTTACCGATCTGGCGTACGGAAGATGGTAGCGAGGAGAAGTGTATCGGTTCCGTGGTAGAGTTGTTTGGCGAGATCGAGAAATCGGTGAAGGCCGGCTTTATGGAGTCTAACCCTTACAAGGACTTCGCTCCGGGAGATTATACGAAGGAGAATTACGAGAAGATCGATTTGCACCGTCCGTATGTGGATGATATTATCTTGGTTTCCGCTTCTGGTAAGCCGATGAAGCGTGAGACAGACTTGATCGACGTATGGTTCGATTCCGGCGCTATGCCTTATGCCCAGATCCACTATCCGTTCGAGAACTTGAAGGAGTTCGATAATCGTCAGATCTATCCGGCTGACTTTATCGCTGAGGGTGTTGACCAGACACGCGGTTGGTTCTTTACCCTGCACGCTCTGGGTACCATGATTTTTGATAGCGTGGCTTACAAGGCTGTCGTGTCTAACGGTCTGGTATTGGATAAGAACGGAAACAAGATGTCTAAACGCTTGGGCAACGCTGTTGATCCATTCTCTACGATCGAGAAGTATGGTTCGGACCCGTTGCGTTGGTACATGATCACGAACGCTTCTCCATGGGATAATATTAAGTTTGATATCGATGGTATCGAGGAAGTTCGCCGTAAGTTCTTTGGTACATTATATAATACGTATTCATTCTTCGCTTTGTACGCGAACGTGGATGGCTTCGACTACTCCGATCCGGATGTGGAATGGAGCAAGCGTCCGGAGATTGACCGTTGGATCCTTTCTCTGTTGAACAGCTTGGTGAAGGATGTGGATGGCTACTTGGAGGCTTACGAGCCGACTCGTGCCGGACGTGCTATCTCTGATTTCGTAAATGATAACTTGAGTAACTGGTATGTGCGTTTGAACCGCCGCCGTTTCTGGGGTGGTGGTATGACGGAGGATAAGTTATCCGCTTACCAGACTTTATATACTTGCTTGGAGACAGTGGCTAAGTTGATGGCTCCGATCGCTCCGTTCTATGCCGATCAGTTATTCTTAGACTTGGTCGCTGTTACGGGACGTGAGAACGTTGAGTCCGTACACTTGTCCGATTTCCCGGTTTACGACGAGTCTAAGATCGACAAGAATTTGGAAGAGCGTATGCAAATGGCTCAAGATGTTTCTTCTATGGTATTGGCTCTTCGCCGCAAGGTGAATATCAAGGTTCGCCAGCCGTTGCATACGGTAATGATTCCGGTTGTAGACGCTCATCAACAAGAGAGTATCGAGGCCGTTAAGAACCTGATCTTGAACGAGGTGAACGTGAAGGAGCTGAAGTTCGTGGATAATACGGCAGGTATCTTGGTGAAGAAGATCAAACCGGACTTTAAGAAGTTGGGCCCGCGCTACGGAAAGATCATGAAGGCGTTGGCCGCCACGATTCAATCGATGAGCCAAGAAGATATCAACGCTTTCGAGAAAGCCGGAACGTTTACCTTGATGGTAGATGGACAGGAGGCCGTTCTGGAGCGTACGGATGTAGAGATCATCTCTGAGGATATCCCGGGTTGGTTGGTCGCTAATGAAGGTCGCTTGACAGTCGCTTTGGATATTACCGTAACCGAGGATTTGCGTAAGGAGGGGCTGGCCCGTGAGTTGGTGAATCGTATCCAGAACTTGCGTAAGAGCAGCGGTTTCGATATAACGGATAAGATCCATGTATCCATTCTTTCTTGCGAGGAGATGGATGAGGCGATCCATGATTATAAGGATTATATCGCTAACCAAGTATTGGCGGAATCTATCGAAATCATGGATAATGCGATCAGCGACGCTACGGAACTCGATTTCGAGGACTTTAAATTGTCCGTAAAGATCGAGAAAGCTTAAAAATAGAATAGCATTTCTTGCGGAAGAATTAGGAATGAAATATAGGAAAATCGATAATTATATTATCTTTGCATGCAAAGAAGAAATAATATGATTTTATATTCATTCTTAATTCTTCTTTTTGATTGATATTTGAACGATTGTTGAACCTAAATTTTTTTAGAACCATGGCAGAGAAGACAAGATATTCAGACGCTGAGCTCGAGGAGTTCCGCGCTATTATATTAGAGAAACTGGAAATCGCGAAGAGGGATTACGAGCTTTTGCGATCAGGGGTTACGAATTCCGACGGTAACGACGTGGCTGATACGTCTCCTACATTCAAGGTGCTGGAGGAAGGCGCTTCTACGTTATCGAAGGAAGAGGCGGGCCGTTTGGCGCAACGCCAGATGAAATTCATCCAGAATTTACAGGCCGCTTTGATCCGTATCGAGAATAAGACCTACGGTATTTGCCGGGAGACTGGTAAATTGATCCCGAAAGAAAGGCTACGTGCTGTGCCTCATGCGACTTTAAGTATCGAAGCAAAACAAGGAGGTGCAAAGTAAATGAGATATTCTAAAGGTTGGGGAGCAGTGTTAATCATAATACTGCTCCTTCTTCTTGACCAAGCGCTGAAAATATGGATTAAGACCCACATGCAGTTGCATGAGAGTATAGAGATAACTCCGTGGTTTTATCTCTATTTTACTGAGAATCCGGGTATGGCATTCGGTATAGAGGTGATTGGGAAATTATTCCTTTCCGTATTCCGTATCGTGGCTGTATTGTTTATCGGATATTATTTGTATAAGCTGGTTAAAGAAAATTATAAATTCGGTTTTATTGCCTGTATATCTTTGGTTTTTGCGGGGGCGGTGGGTAATATAATCGACTCGATATTCTATGGCGTGATCTTCGACCATAGTTTCGGGCAACTCGCTACTTTTATGCCGGAGGGAGGTGGTTATGCCTCTTGGCTGCATGGAAAGGTGGTGGATATGTTCTATTTCCCATTGATAGAGACCGTATTCCCGGATTGGGTTCCGATCTGGGGTGGACAGGAGTTCGTTTTCTTCCGTCCGATCTTTAATTTGGCGGACTCGGCGATTTGCGTGGGAGTTTTCCTTTTGTTAATATTTTATCGGCATACTTTGTCGGCTAGCCTTTCGAAAGAAGAGAAATAAATGCGGAGAAAATTACGGATATATGGTATGGCTTTATTAGCCACGACGTTGCTGGCGGCATGTAGTAAGGTTCCGGATGGTATTCTGTCGGAGAAAAAGATGCAGGGTGTTTTGATGGATATGTTGCTGGCTGAGGCCATGGTAAATGTGGATTATAATACTTATAAATCCGATACCATGAAGCTTGCCTTGTATGAGTCTGTATTCCGTAAGCATGATATTACACAGGCGGTGTATGATAGCTCGTTGGTGTGGTACGGCCGTAACTTATGGAGGTCTACAACCGGGTCTTGGCCGATCTTAATAAACGGATCAATAACTTAGGGGATGTGCAGGCGGACGCTGCGCCGGTATCGAACCGGGATTCTGTGGATATTTGGCCTCGCCGTTCTTATCTGGTCTTGTCTCCTACCTCTGTATTTAATGGGGTGACTTTCGATATACGTCCGGAAACGAATTATTCCTCGGGCAGTAGTTTCGTGCTGGGCGTGCGTGTCTGGGGATTGAATAACAAAATGGCTTATAAGCCGGAGGTACGTTTAAGCGCGGACCAAGGTGATACGACCTTGACTGTGAATAGTAAGATCACGAAAGATGGATATCACGAGACGATCTTGAAGACTATACCAACTAAGAAAGTAAAGCGTGTGTTTGGATATATCCGTATGGATAATATGGATACGACTTATTATAAGGTGTATATAGATAGCTTAAGCTTGATGAAATATAACTATGGTAAGGAGCTTGCCGAATTACCTAAGGATTCTATTAAGTAATCTCTCTATTTGTTTATTATACTTATGAGAAGAATTGCCGCTCATTACGTTTGGTGTAAGCAGGTTTATCGTATGCATTATATCGAACTGGATGATAATGGTGCGTTTCATGGTGTTTACCCGTTGAATGAGGAGATAGCTGGAACCGCTTTTTATGATGGAGTGCTGGTGCCGGTTCTTTCCTCGGAACCGGCGATTGGTTTTAAGCAGGTGATGGGATCTTGGCCGGCGTTAACCGAAAAGATTACGCCGGGTTGTTCAGTCCATATATATCGTTTAAGCGGGATTCCCTTGGCGTCTGCGAAACTCGGCACAGACCACAGCTGTAGCGATGGCCACATTGAGAGACTCTGAGGTGTCTCTTCCTTCCGGATAGTTCGGGATATATAATTTTTCGTTTACAAAAGCCTCTATGGCGGGACGTATTCCATTTCCTTCATTACCCATTATCAAGATACCGTTTCCGGATAAGGTTTTCTCATATAAGTTTTCTCCGCCAAGGAAGGTGCCGTATAAAGGTATGGCTTGGGCAGATTGGGCCTGTAAGAACGTTTCCAGATCGGTGTAATGTATTTTTACGTGGGCGAGCGCACCCATAGTGGCTTGTACGGTTTTTGGACTGAAAACATCGGCGGTATCTTTGCTGCATACGATATGGGAAATACCGAACCAGTCCGCTAACCGGATGATCGTACCTAAGTTGCCCGGATCTTGGATTCCGTCTAATGCGAGAACAAGCTCCTTTTCCGGCGTTATTTCCGTTATATCCCAATTGGGGCGTTTAAAGATCGCGAGTACATCTTGGGGATTTTTCAGGAAGCTGGCTTTACGAATATCATCTTCTTCCGCTACCAATAACTCCTTGGCCGGAATATCGCCTTGTGTAGCCATCCAAGATGGCTTGGCTATTAATAACTCACATTCAAAGGCCGGTAACATATCGGCTACCAATTTATTTCCTTCGGCTACAAAAACATTATTTTCATTCCGGAATTTCTTTAATTCCAGAGAACGGATGTATTTGACTTTGGTCTTGCTTAGCATCTTAGTTCTTTTTACAAAACAAAAGTACGGTAAATTCTTTAAATTCCAGTACATTCGCGATCGTAAAAAGCTTGGAATGATGAATCGATCTCTACGTATATGCTATTTTATCTGTATCGTACTACTACTAACCTCTTGTAGTACGACCAAGTTTGTGCCGGATGGGGAATATTTGCTGGATAAGGTGGAGATCGTGTCGGATAACAGGGACTATAAGTCTGCGGATTTAAAATCTTATCTTAGGCAGCAACCAAACTTCAAGGTGTTTGGTCTGATGAAGTGGCAGTTATTTGTCTATGATTGGTCTGGTAAGAATGAGAAGAAATGGATCAATAAACAGTTACGTAGGATTGGTGAGCCTCCCGTGGTGCTGGATACGATGTTGGTGGAACAGTCCGCCATGGAACTAGAGCGTTTTTACATTAATAAAGGGTATGTCCATGCGGATGTATCAACGACGATCGATACGGCACGCCATAAGAAAGCGGTTGTAACTTACCATATAAAGGCGAACGATCCGTATAGGATACGCAATTACACGATGAAGTTCCCCGATCCGAAAATTGATAGTTTGGCACATCTGAAAGCGCCTCGCCGCTCTCCCTTAGCTTCTGCGTTCCGGTCCTCACAGGAAGAGTATAACCAATTAGTTAAGGAAGGAACTTTATTTGACCGGGATATATTGGACAAGGAGCGGGAGCGTATTACGACCTTACTTCGTTGGAACGGGTATTATGGTTTTAATCGGGATTATTTAGGATATATCGCTGATAGTTCTTTTAACCAAAATGTCGTGGATCTTGATATGTCCATGAAACCTTATCGGAAGGTGTTGCCCAATGGGTCGGTAGAGGATCAGCCGCATCGTCAGTATTATATTAAGGATGTAACGGTCTTAACCGATTATAATCCGATGGGGGTAGGAGAGGACGCTAGTTTCATGGCTACAGATACGATGCTCAGCGCAGGGGTGAATATCGTATATGGCCGGAACGGGAAGAGTATCCGTCCGAGTGTGCTCCGGAGGAGTACTTATATTCGGCCGGGGCAATTATTTAGTGAGAAGAATATAGAGCAGACCTATTCGGCGTTCGCTTCTCTAAGGGCTTTGAGGAACGTAAATATACGTTTTACGGAAGTAGAGGAGCGGGATACGATGAAGTTGGATTGTTACATTCTCACTTCTCCTGCGAAGATAAATACGGTGGGAGTGGATTTGGAAGGTACTAACTCGGCGGGTGACTATGGGTTTGCCTCCAGCTTGAATTATCAGCATAGGAATATCTTCCGAGGATCGGAGCTGTTCTCGGCGAGGGTGAGAGGGGCTTACGAGGCGTTATCCGGAAATAAGGCGAATGGCTTTGGTAATTACTGGGAGTTAGGTGCGGAAGGGTCTTTGCTGTTTCCTCGTTTTTTGTTCCCGTTCTTGAGTTCGGATTTTCGTAGGCGGCTACGTGCGTCAACTGAAGCGAAAATAAGTTACAACCTGCAAAAACGTCCGGAGTATACGAGGGCGATTCTATCTGGTGGTTGGAGTTATATTTGGCAAGATCGGGGCAATACACAGGCACGCCATACCTTTAAGCTTGTAGACTTGAATTATGTGTATTTGCCGGATAAGAATATGGACTTTATCAATAGCTTGCCGGATTATATGGTGTTGTATAACTATACGAACCATTTTATCATGAGTTCGGGATATACTTATTCCTTCAGTAATTATTCTCCCCAGAATCGTTTGAGAAACACGCATTCCCTACGTGCGTCGGTCGAGGTCGCAGGGAATTTGTTGAGTGCCTTTTCGCATCTTACGGGGGCGAAGAAAAATGATGACGGTTATTATGAGTTGTTTGGTACGGAATATGCGCAATATGTGAAATTGGATTTCGATTTTAGTAAAGGAATCGTGCTTGACAGTCGTAACAAGTTAGCTTTCCATATAGGAGTGGGAGTGGGGATGGCTTATGGTAACTCAAACTATTTACCTTTTGAGCGTGCTTATTTCTCGGGGGGAGCGAATAGTGTCCGGGGATGGTCTGTACGAGAGTTAGGTCCGGGTAGTATGGAAGTTGACAGCACGACTTCTTTTGCTCTTCAATCGGGGGATATCCGCTTGGATTTGAACTTGGAATATCGAACGAAACTTTTTTGGAAGTTTGAACTGGCGGCTTACATAGATGCCGGAAACATATGGACCCGGAATGTATCAGATGAACGCTATAAGGCTGGAAACTTTGATTTCTCTCGTTTTTATAAGGAGATCGCTGTTTCCTATGGTTTGGGACTTCGTTTGGACTTTGATTTCTTTCTACTACGTTTAGATACAGGCTTCAAGGCTTATAATCCTCAGGAGAAAAAGTCTAGGCGTTGGGCGATAACCCGTCCTAATTTCAAGGATAATTTCGCCTTGCATTTTGCCGTTGGTTATCCATTCTAAATTCAATATGTAAAAAAGTGTACTAAAAGTTTGCAAGGAAAAGAAAAATCCTTACCTTTGCACCACGAAAATAAGGATGGTCAGGTAGCTCAGCTGGATAGAGCAACAGCCTTCTAAGCTGTGGGTCCTGGGTTCGAATCCCAGCCCGATCACGAGGGAGATTCTAAAAGAGTCTCCCTTTTTTGTGTCATAACTTCGTTGGCAAAGTATCTTAGGTGCGTGAGCCGATGTACTTAAGATACTTTTTGGGGGGGAGGGATCGACAAGAGGTTCTTTCTTTTTCCGACTGGAAAAACTATATGCCTATCCTCTATGATTTGCTACTGAGCTGGAATTTGTCTTATATGGATGTCTTGTCCTGAAATAGCTTGACACTTTTAAGGGGCTAAAAAGTATAGAAATGATCAAAAGAAAGCCCAAAAGAGTGTTCACGGAACCCTTTAAATTATCCGTGTTACGCGAGTATTACAGTAGCGGAATGAGCAAGTATGCGATAACGAAGAGATATTCTTTGAGCCCTCCTTGCATATATAGATGGCTAAAAGAATACCCAGTGGGATCGGACCAGTTACCTTTGCCATCAGAAACAAAAGAGAGGTTACAGATGGTTCCCAAGCAATCGGATTTGACAGATATGGAGTCCCTTCAAAAGCGCATAGAGGAATTGCGTCGTTCTTTGGAGCTGGAGAAGATGCGTAGCCGTGCCTTCGAGAAGATGATAGAGATAGCGGAAGAGGAAGAAGGCATCAGTATATTCAGAAAAGATGGTGCCAAACAGTAACGGCGTTACGTGAGGAGTATCCCCATGAGAGTGTGGCTACCCTTTGCGGGCTGTTTGGAAAGAAACGCCAATGGTATTACGCGAACATGAAGGCGGATGTATCGGAGAGACAACGCGTCAAGCTTCTTGCTGACATGATAGGCTATTATCGTCTTTGTTGTCCCCGTATCGGAGGTTTCAAGCTGTTCCATTTACTGGAAAAGGATTTGGGACATGCTGTGACCCTCGGGCGAGACTCGTTCTTAAAGGTTTATGAATCAAAAGGCTTTAAGCTCAATCCCAACAAACGTAGGCGTACGACAGACTCCAATCATGTCTATAAAAGGTACCCCAATCTTATCAAGGGAAAAGACGCGCGGTATTCCAACCATATATGGGTGTCGGACATCACGTACGTGTGGATATTGGGGGACGTGTTGTACTTGCATCTTGTCACCGACGCCTATTCGCACGCCGTATTGGGCTGGTGCCTATCCGACAGTCTCAGCGCCTCGCATACGACAGAGGCCTTGCGCATGGCGATCCGGATCGCCGGAGGCGGCAACCTTTGCGGTACCATACACCACTCGGACAGGGGGTCACAATACGCCAGCGAGGCTTACGTCAGCTGCCTCATGGAGCATCACATACGGATAAGCATGACAGAAGGATATGAGCCGACAGACAACGCCATGGCGGAAAGACAGAACGGGATCTTCAAGGTCGAATGGATATACGAGCAGGAAATGTACAGGGATAAAGAACAGGCGATCAATGAGATCAATCGTATGATTGACTTTTATAACAACCGAAGACCTCATATGAGCATCGGAATGGAGTGCCCGATGGAGGTGTATAAAGGCAAACTGCCGGGGAAAAATCTTTGGCGAAAAAGACCCTGATTCTTTTTGATTCCTTACATTTGTACGCCGAGAATATGGATCACTCTGGTATATCCATTGTCCATTCTTGATGACAGGCTTTTTGGTAGGCTTTATCAGAGAGTGACAAGTAAGCCAGGAGGATCATGAGTTTATTGACAAGTAAAGTTGTTTAACTACCCCAAAAGTGACAAGTGATTTTAGGAATGGACAGGATTGAGGAATATGCCGTAAAAGTAAGTACTACTTACTTTGTCATTTAATATATACTGCAAGTGGCATAGAAGATATACTGCGTTGGCAAGGTAAGTACTACT
>OGPY01001986.1_pt1 | contig 13760 bp, 12 predicted proteins | sample 1553121 | NCBI WGS metagenome assembly OGPY01 (sample SAMEA2580004, study PRJEB22360) | human gut metagenome
CAGACAGTTGATAGGCGGCTTATTAGATAATTAACAGACGAAAATGAAAAAGGCTTATCATCGTATTTGTGACTTTAGTCGCGGCGGTTTGAATGCTCGCTTATGCGCTCGTATCCAAAGCTTGCTCCGAGGCCACAAATACGATGATAAGTCTTTTTCATTTTCTGACTGTGGATGGTTCCGATAAGTACGTTCCTAACCTACTTTTGTAAGAAGCGGTTAAAATTACTGGAAAACCAAATCAAGGAGGGAGATTTGGGAGCGAGCATTCAAAGCACCGCGACTAAAGTCATATATTTGAACTATCCAGCTCCTGGTTTTTGTCTCCTCCAACCAAAACGAAATAAATCCCACAAGCAAGGGAATTCTCCCACAAAACCAATTGACAGATTGCAGAAGTCTTTGTATAATAGCAGTGTGTTAACCTACTTTATTCTTAGAGTGAAAAACGGAGGAGAAGATAATGAAGTTTTTTATTGATACTGCGAATGTAGAGGATATCAAGAAAGCGAATGACATGGGGGTTATTTGCGGAGTAACGACCAATCCCTCTCTGATCGCCAAAGAGGGCAGAGATTTTGTAGAAGTGATCAAAGAGATTGCATCCATCGTGGATGGACCCATCAGTGGTGAGGTGAAAGCAACCACCGTAGATGCGGAAGGCATGATCAAGGAAGGCAGAGAGATCGCAGCCATCCATCCCAATATGGTAGTCAAGATTCCTATGACGGTAGAAGGTCTGAAGGCATGTAAAGTATTAAGCTCCGAAGGGATAAAGACCAATGTAACACTGATCTTTTCAGCAAACCAGGCGTTGTTGGCTGCACGCGCCGGCGCAACTTATGTATCTCCTTTCCTGGGAAGACTGGATGACATCAGCACGAGAGGGGTAGACCTGATCCGTGATATCGCTGATATTTTCGCGGTAACCGACCTGGATACCCAGATCATCGCAGCAAGCGTGCGTAATCCCATTCATGTGACCGATTGCGCTCTGGCTGGTGCTGACATTGCAACCGTTCCCTACGCGGTTATAGAGCAGATGGTAAAACATCCTCTGACTGATGCCGGTATTGCCAAGTTCCAGGCAGATTACAGAGCAGTCTTCGGTGAATAATAAATAAGATGAACACAGTTAAGAAGCTGTACAGAGGGATTCTCTGTACAGCTTCTTTTTTGTTCCTGTCGATTCCGAGGATTCCGGCAGAGCTTATTTCATCTGCTGCTCCTGCTTCATGATCATCTGCTTGACCATCTCGCCACCGATTGAACCGGCCTGCTTAGAAGTAAGGTCACCGTTGTAGCCCTCTTTTAAAGGAACTCCAAGCTCTGAAGCAACCTCTTCCTTGAAACGGCTCATAGCCTCTTTTGCCTCCGGTACAGAAGCCTTTTTACTACTTGATGCTGCCATAATGCAATACCTCCTTTTAAAACGTTATACACAAGCTGTATGTGTATGGAAATATTATGCCGTAAAATGACAAAAATATGTTTTGGTATTGCTGACAATTTATGGAATTATACACAAAAGCAAATTTAATGTAAAAAACACTGGAAATAGTGGATTTGTTGTGTTATAATCATCCAATGACTGGGCTTAGCAGTTTATAAAGCATGCCCACATTACATTTGATGTACATACCATTCATATATATTTTTAAGGAGGATAACGATTGACATGAGTGTACAGGTTGAGAATTTAGAGCATAATATGGCGAAGCTTACTATTGAGGTAGCAGCTGAGGAATTAGAGAAAGCATTGGATTCTGCATATCAGAAGCAGAAGAAACAGATTAGCGTACCTGGATTCCGTAAAGGAAAAGTGCCAAGAGCTATGATTGAGAAAATGTATGGAGCAGGTGTGTTCTACGAGGATGCAGCAAACATTCTTATGCAGCAGACATACGCAGGTGCGGTTGACGAGAGCGGTGTTGACATTGTTTCACGCCCAACAGTTGAGGTTACTCAGATTGAGAAGGGACAGCCTTTCATCTACACAGCAGAGGTTGCTGTAAGACCAGAGGTTACTCTTGGTAAGTACATGGGCGTTACAGTTACAAAGATCGACACATCAGTTTCTGATGAAGAGGTTGACGCTGAGCTTGAGAACCAGAGAAACAAAAATGCAAGAACAGTTACAGTTACAGATCGTCCTGTAGCAGAGGGAGATACAGCAGTTATCGACTTTGAGGGATTTGTTGACGGAGTAGCTTTCGAGGGTGGAAAGGGTGAGAATCATCCATTAGAGATCGGTTCACACACATTCATCGATACATTCGAGGATCAGTTAGTAGGAAAGAACACAGGCGATGAGGTTGAGGTCAATGTAACATTCCCTGAGAAGTATCAGGCAGCGGACCTTGCAGGAAAGCCGGCTACATTCAAGGTTAAGATCAACGAGATCAAGGCTAAGGAGCTTCCAGAGCTTGATGATGAGTTTGCACAGGATGCAGCAGGTGTTGATACATTAGCTGAGTACAAAGAGGAAATCAAAAAGAACCTCACAGAGAAGAAAGAGACAGAAGCTAAGAAGACTAAAGAGGATGAGGCTATCCAGAAGATTATCGACAAGTCAAAGATGGATCTTCCTGAGGCAATGATTGAGACACAGTGTGAGACAATGGTTGAGGAGTTCGCTCAGAGAATCGCACAGAGCGGTCTTACAATGGAGCAGTACTTACAGTTCTCAGGTATGACAGTTGACCAGCTTAAGGATCAGGTTCGTCCTGAGGCTACAACACGTATCCAGAGCAGCCTTGTACTTGAGCAGATTGCCAAGGAGGAAAACATCGAGGTTACTGATGCAGATATCGATGCTGAGGTAGAGAAGATGGCTAAGGCATACGGCATGGAGGCTGATAAGCTTAAAGAGTACATGGGAGATGCTGAGAAGGAGTCTATGAAGAAAGACATTGCTATCACAAAGGCTGTAGATCTTATCATGGACAACGTTAAAGAGCGTGCAAAGGCAAAGAAAAAGGCTGATGCAGAAGAGTCTACAGAAGAATAAGATTTTTGAATCAAGATTTGATGGACTGGCTCAGAAGCCTATTTTCTGAGCCGGTCTTTTGAAATTTTATAAAGGAGGTATTTTATATGAGTTTAGTACCATATGTCATTGAACAGACCAGCAGAGGAGAGCGCAACTACGACATTTACTCCAGATTATTAAAAGATCGTATCATTTTCCTTGGAGAGGAAGTAAATGAGACAACAGCCAGCCTTGTTGTTGCTCAGCTTTTATTCCTTGAGTCCGAGGATCCGAATAAGGATATCCACCTTTACATCAATTCACCAGGTGGAATGGTTACAGCAGGACTTGCTATTTACGATACTATGCAGTACATCAAGTGTGATGTTTCAACAATCTGTATCGGTCTTGCAGCCAGCATGGGAGCTTTCCTTCTTGCAGGCGGTGCAAAGGGCAAGAGATATGCTCTTCCAAATGCAGAGATTATGATTCATCAGCCATCGGGCGGTGCAAAGGGTCAGGCTACTGAGATTCAGATTGCTGCAGAAAATATTTTAAAGACAAAGAAGAGATTAAACGAAATTTTAGTAGCCAATACAGGCAAGTCATACGAGACAATTGCAGCTGATACAGAGCGAGACAACTATATGTCAGCACAGGAAGCCGCAGAGTATGGTCTCATAGACAGTGTAATAACAAACAGATAATCAGAAGTTAGATGAATTTAAGAGGGTACCCCATATGGGATGCCCTCATGCAATAAAAGGAGTTAATAATGGCAGGAAAAAACGACGGAAAGATTCGCTGCTCATTTTGCGGTAAGACACAGGACCAGGTAAATCGTTTGATTTCCGGACCTAATGGAGCTTTTATCTGCGATGAGTGTATAGATATATGTGCCGAGATTCTTGAGGAAGAAGGCGTAGAGGGTCATGAGGACAAAAGTAGCGCTAAGGATGATATAAATCTTGTTACTCCGGAGGAGCTTAAGGCATTTCTGGATGATTATGTAATAGGACAGGACCAGGCAAAGAAGGTGCTTTCGGTTGCTGTTTACAATCACTATAAGAGAGTTCTGGCAGGTGATACATCAGATGTAGAGCTTCAGAAGAGTAATATTCTCATGCTTGGACCTACAGGCTCAGGAAAAACACTTCTTGCGCAGACACTTGCCAGAGTGATAAATGTTCCATTTGCTATCGCTGATGCTACAACACTTACAGAGGCAGGATACGTAGGTGAGGACGTGGAGAATATCCTATTAAAGCTTATTCAGGCGGCAGATTATGATATCGAGCGTGCAGAGCATGGTATCATTTATATAGATGAGATAGATAAAATTACAAAGAAATCAGAGAATGTCTCAATCACCAGAGATGTGTCAGGCGAGGGTGTACAGCAGGCTCTTTTAAAGATTCTTGAGGGCACAGAGGCATCTGTACCGCCACAGGGCGGCAGAAAGCATCCACAGCAGGAGCTTATACCTATTGATACTACTAATATACTTTTTATCTGCGGTGGAGCATTTGATGGTCTGGAAAAAATTATCGACAGTCGTATGGATACATCATCTATAGGCTTCAATTCAGATGTAAAGTCAAAGACAGAGCTCAATGTAGGAGAGGCGTTTAAGCATGCACTTCCACAGGATTTTGTAAAGTTTGGATTGATTCCTGAGTTTATCGGACGTGTACCTATTACCGTTTCTCTCGAGGCACTCGACAGGGATGCACTTATCCGTATACTTAAGGAGCCTAAGAACTCGCTTATCAAGCAGTACACCAAGCTTTTTAAGCTTGACGGAGTAGGTCTTGAGTTCACAGACGATGCAGTAAATGCCATCGCTGACAAGGCACTTGAGAGAAAGACAGGAGCCAGAGGACTTCGTGCCATCATGGAGGCTGTTATGCTTGACCTTATGTATCGTATACCATCAGACAAGAGCATCAGCAGATGTGTAATAGACAAGGATATCGTTGAGGAAAACTTAAAGCTTGATGGTGATTGCGTGCCTGAGGCATATATCGAGGAAAAAGCGGCATCGTAAGTACATGGCGGTATTTTACAAAAGATACAGCATCGGATAATATAAATTGCACAGCGGTTTGTTATGCATGGCTGTGCAATAATACAGGAGATATAAGTGGAAGAACAGATTATGAATATGCCTGCAGTAGCGCTGAGAGGGCTTACTATTCTGCCGGGGATGATTGCCCATTTCGACATCAGCAGAGAGCGCTCCCTTCGTGCTGTCGAGGAGGCTATGGAGCAGGATCAAAAGATTTATCTTGTCACACAAAGGAATGTGGACAGTGAGGACCCGACTCAGGAAGACCTCTATCAGATGGGTATTGTTGCTGACATAAAGCAGGTTGTCAGATTACAGAATGATGTTGTGAGAATACTTGTAGATGGAATAAGCCGGGCAGCATTGCTTGGCTTTACCGGTAATGAGAAGTATCTTGAGGCAGAAATCTGTTATTGTGATAGTAATGCAGACAGCCTGCCGGAGGATCTCAGGGAAGCCATGCTTCTCGGAGTCAGAGAGGCTTTTCACAGATATGCGGCAGTCGTCGGCAAAATCAGCAAAGAGCTTATCAGACAGATAGATCAGTATGAGGATCTTGAAAAGCTCATTGATTATGTAACCAACAATCTGCCGGTGTCATATGAGCTTAAGCAGCAGGTGCTTGAGGCAGAGGATATCAATGACAGATATCAGGTTATAGTATCATTACTTCTCTCCCAGGTGGAGGTTATTTCCATAAAGAATGAGCTTCAGAAAAAAGTAAAGGTTCGTGTGGACAAGCATCAGAAGGAGTATGTGCTTCGTGAACAGCTTGGTGTGATACGTGAGGAGCTGGGCGAGAATGCTGACTCGGAGGCTGATGAATATGAGAAAAAGCTATCTGAGTTAGATGCGCCTGACTACGTAAAGGAAAAGACGAAAAAAGAGATAAAGCGCTTTAGAAATATGAGCAGCAGCTCATCAGAGAGCACAGTTGAGAGAGGCTATATAGAGACTGTACTTGAGCTTCCGTGGAACAAGATGTCTGTGGACAACAAGGATCTTGACCATGCAGCACAGGTGCTCGATGATGATCACTACGGATTAAAGGATGTTAAGGAGAGAATACTTGAGTTTCTGGCAGTCAGAAATCTGACAAGCAAGGGAGAGAGTCCTATAATTTGTCTTGTAGGTCCTCCGGGAACAGGAAAGACAAGCATAGCCCGTTCAATTGCGTCTGCACTGGAGAAGAAATATGTGCGTATTTCTCTTGGTGGCGTGCGCGATGAGGCAGAAATCCGTGGACACAGAAAGACATATATCGGCGCTATGCCGGGCCGTATAGTAAATGGCTTAAGACAGGCAGGCGTTTCAAATCCTCTCATGCTGTTGGATGAGATAGATAAGGTGTCAAGTGACTACAAGGGTGACACATCAGCCGCTCTTCTCGAGGTGCTTGACAGTGAGCAGAACTGCAGATTCAGGGATCATTACATCGAGATGCCTGTAGATTTGTCGGAGGTGCTTTTTATTGCAACTGCAAATGAGGTTTCAGGCATTCCAAAGCCGCTTCTTGACAGGATGGAGCTTATTGAGGTGTCAAGCTACACTGAAAATGAGAAATTTCACATAGCAAAGGAACACCTGGTTGAGAAGCAAAAGAGCAAAAACGGAATTAAAAAGGAACAGCTTACGATAACAGACTCTGCCCTAAAGGATATCATCAGGCTGTACACCAGAGAGGCCGGAGTCAGAAGCCTTGAGAGGACTATCGGCAAGCTGTGCCGCAAGGCTGCCAGGGAAATCTTTAAGGACAGCGAAGCTGCTGTAAAGGTTACAAAGACCAATCTTAAGACATATCTGGGCAATCCGAAGTACAGTCCGGAGAAGAAAAATGATCACGCAGAGGTTGGAATCGTTAGAGGCCTAGCATGGACCAGCGTGGGCGGAGTCACACTCGAGGTTGAGGTGAATGTGCTGCCGGGCAAGGGTGAGCTCGTGCTCACCGGTAAGCTTGGTGATGTGATGAAGGAGTCGGCACAGGCGGCACTTAGCTATGTGCGCTCAATAAGCGAAGGATATGGCATTGATGCAGAGTTTTATACGAAGCATGACATCCATATACATATTCCCGAGGGAGCAGTGCCGAAGGATGGTCCATCCGCAGGCATTACTATGGCGACAGCCATGCTCTCAGCCATTACAGACAGACCTGTCAGGGCAGATGTAGCCATGACAGGCGAGATAACACTGCGCGGCAGGGTGCTTCCGATAGGAGGACTCAAGGAAAAGCTGCTTGCAGCCAAAGTAATCGGAATAAAAACAGTGTGTATTCCAAAGGATAATGAAAAGGACCTGGAGGAGATTTCAAAAGAAATAACAGACGGCATGGAAATCGTGCCGGTGGAGAGATTTTCACAGGTGGAGAAGATAGCATTTGTAAAATAAGAATGAGGAAGAGATTATGGTAATTAAAAGTGTTAATTTAGAGACAGTTTGCGGAATTACAAGCACAATCCCTGACAATGAGTATAATGAGGTGGCATTTGCCGGCAAGTCAAATGTAGGCAAGTCGTCACTGATCAACGCACTCATGAACAGAAAGTCACTTGCCAGGATCTCTTCACAGCCCGGCAAGACACAGACCATCAATTTTTATAACGTCAATGGCGCTATGTATCTGGTCGATCTGCCGGGCTATGGCTATGCCAATGCCAATATCGAGATAAAAGCTAAATGGGGACAGATGATAGAAAACTATCTTCACACCTCAAAAAAGCTTCAGGCAGTGTTTCTTTTAATAGATATAAGGCATGAGCCATCGGACAATGATATCATGATGTATGACTGGATGGTAAACCAGGGCTTTGCACCGATCATCATTGCAACCAAATCTGATAAATTGAAAAAAAGCCAGATTGCCGCACACATAAAGACTATCAAGGATGTGCTTCATGTGAAGCCGGGCACGGTAGTTATACCGTTTTCGTCCATGTCAAAGGATGGCAGGGACGAAATCTGGAATCTCATAGATTCACTCGTGTTTGACGAGGAGACGCTTCTTACCATGAAGCAGGAGGAGGCAGCAAAGCGCGAGGCAAAATCAGCGGCAAAAAAACCCGTTTCATCGGAGCCACACAAAAAGGAGCGCTGGAAGAAGACCGGAAAGCCGGTTGCGAAAAAGACTAAAGAACGCAGAGATAAGGCCAAGAGCAAAAAAAGCGTTAATAATCATAAAAAGAAATAAAGTTATAGAAAGAAAGGCGAATATTTAATATATGAAGAATAAATGCAAATTTGTAGGCATTATGTTTTTGTGTATATTGATAGTGTGTACGCTTGCGGTAATGGCATATGAACACACAGCAGGTAAAACAGGAGCTGCCGGTGAAATGTCAGATACTTCGGACAGTGAAAAAATTACTGACGAAGCTGATGATATGCTTACAGTCGTGACATCCTTCTATCCAATGTATATTGCAGCTTTAAATATAGTAGACGGAGTGGAAGGCGTTAGACTTGAAAATCTAAGCGAGCCACAGACCGGTTGTCTGCACGATTTTCAGCTAACACCGGAGGATATGAAGCTTTTATCCACAGCCGATGTTTTTGTAATAAACGGAGGCGGTATAGAGTCGTTTATGTCAGATGTAGCAAAGGCGTATCCGAAGCTTGATGTGGTTGAGGCCTGTGAGGATGTGGCACTTCTTTCTGAGGATGATGCAGACAGTGACCACGACCATGATCACGACGCAGACACAGAATCGGACAGTGACCACGACCATGACCACGACGCAGACACAGAATCGAACAGTGACCACGACCATGACCACGAAGCAGACGCAGAATCAGATAGCGCGCACGATCATGACCATGGTGATGAGAATGCCCATGCATGGATGAGCGTGCCGCGTTACCGCACCATGGTTCAGACAATCGCATCCCGGCTTGCCGAAAAGGATGCAAAGCATGCTGATGAATATTATGCAAATGCAAAAGCATATGATGCAAAGCTTGCAGTGCTTGAAGAAAAGATAAATAGCATAAAGAGTCTTACCAATGGACAGAATATCATCATATTCCATGAGGCCTATGCATATGTAGCTGATGATTTTTCCATGAATGCATGCTATCTGTTAGACCTTGACGAGGAGCGCTCAGTCAGCGCAGGTGAGATAAAGCAGGTAATAGGTGCCATAAAGGATGACGGAGTGTCGGTAATACTCGCTGAGGAGCTCTACGGAAAGAGCATGGGAGATACCGTATCGCGTGAGACAGATGTGCATGTGATTTATATCGACCCTCTCAACAGGGGAGAGTACGACAAGGACAGCTATCTTGATGGTATGGAGCACAATATAGAGCTTATCAAAGAGGCATTTACTAAATAAAATTGGAGAAAATATGCGGAAAATAATACAGCCATGTGGCTTTCATTGCATAAAAATAAATAACCTTGGAGTGAGCTTTGGAGAGCAGACAGTGCTTGAGGATGTAAATATGCACATACACTGTGGCTCCTTCAATGTCATAATAGGCCAAAACGGTGCCGGAAAATCTACACTCATAAAGGCGATACTCGGCGAGATACCTCACACCGGTACGATTGAGTTCAAGGATACTAAGGACGGACATATGGCTAAGCTTAAAATCGGCTATGTGCCGCAGTCTGTCAATATCGAGAAAAATACACCGGTCAGCGTGTATGACCTCATAGCAAGCTATCAGTACAATTATCCTGTTTTTCTGCCAAAGAGCAAAAAGATAGAGGCAAAGATAAGGGAGACACTCGAGGTATTTGAGGCTGAGGAGCTCATCGACAAGCAGGTGTGCAACCTCTCGGGAGGACAGCTGCAGAGAGTGCTTCTTTCCATGGCAATCATGGACGAGCCGAACCTGCTGCTGTTGGATGAGCCGGTGTCCGGAATAGACCAAAACGGCATGGAGCTTTTCTATAAGACCATGGATTATTTAAAGACTCACTATGACCTTGCAATCATATTGATATCGCACGATCTGGATTATGTTGCAAAGTACGCAGACCATGTTGTACTGCTTGATAAGACCGTTGCAAAGCAGGGGACTGTGAAGGAAGTCTTCGAGAGCAAGGAATTTGAGAGAATTTTCTACACAGGAGAGGAATCCTGGGTGAGAGAGGAGGAACACAAATGAATATAACCTCCTGGCTTCAATATGATTTCATGAGAAATGCCCTTATCGCTGTGCTCATCATCACACCGCTTTTTGGCATAATGGGAACCATGATTGTAAACAAAAAGATGGCATACTTTTCAGATGCACTCGGACATTCAGCACTTACCGGAATCGCTGTCGGAGTGGTATGCGGCATGGCAGACACCTCGCTTGCCATGGTGATATTTGCGATAGTGTTTGCACTTCTTTTAAATAAGATAGGCAGTCTGAACACTGCATCGACAGATACCATTATATCGGTATTTTCATCGTGCTCTGTGGCGATAGGTCTTGCGATACTGTCAAAGGGCGGCAATTTCAGCAAATACTCAAGTATACTGGTGGGCGATGTGCTAAGCATCACAAAGACTGAGATAGTTTATTTAATTGTGATTTTTGTGGTCACGATAGTGTTCTGGGTGCTTTGCTTCAATAAGCTCAACGCCATCTGCATACACAGAAGCGTGGCAAAAAGCAAGGGTATCCATGTGCGTCTTCTGGATAATTTGTTTGCGGTGCTTGTAGCACTCATAGTTATGCTATCCATCAAGTGGATAGGTATACTTATAATAAATGCTCTGCTTATATTACCGGCGGCTTCATCAAGGAATATTTCGGAAAATATGCGTGAGTATCATTTCTTTTCAGTGATATTTTCAGTATTTTCCGGTATAGTCGGCCTCGCAGTGTCATACTACACCAATGTGGCAACAGGCCCGATGATAGTGATTATCGCATCGGTAATATATTTTTCGACATTTATATTTGGCAGAAAATTGAAAAAATAACGGCAAGGGCTATAAGAAACAGATACAAAACAGCCGATACACAATATAAGAGATAAACTGTTTAGCTATATCAGACGCTATACAGGTTGATAATAGTATAGCGGGAAAGGATTCCCGCACGCACATTACCAGGGAGGGATGAGAGATGTTAGATGCTATTTCAAGTGTAGTTTCAGCAGTAGCGGCGCAGAGTGTCACAGCAAAGGACGAGGCGCAGACAAAGAATACTAATATCGCTTCAAAGAAGCAGGATGCAAAGACGGATAAGTCGGATGCAAAGACTGCAGGCTTCAGCGAGGAGGCAGCTGTATATGAGAAATCAGACAGCAAGGATGATTCAAAGGATACTGCAAAGGGCACAGTAAACCAGAAGATGAGCAAGGCAGACAGAGATGCACTGGTACAGGCACTTAAGGATGATGCCAATGCCAGACAGCAGCAGCTTATCGAGATCGTCAGAAAGTCCATGACAGGACAGGCTTCAACATGGGACAAGTCACAGGGCTTAAAGAGTCTGTTTGAGAATCTGACTGTAGATGCAGACACAATAGCGCAGGCCAAAAAGGACATCGCAGAGGATGGATACTGGGGAGTTGAGAAGACCTCAGACCGTATTCTTGACTTTGCAAAGGCACTGTCGGGAGGCGACAAGGACAAGGCTGATGAGCTTTTGAATGCATTCAAGAAAGGCTTTTCACAGGCAACAGGAGCCTGGGGAGACAAGCTGCCATCAATATGTCAGGATACATATGATGCAGTGCTCAAGAAGTTTGATGACTGGAAGAATGGCACAGAGGACACACAGGTACAGGGCTAGAAGCCGGATGTGTATGTAAAAGTGTCGTGATGGAACGAATATTATATAAGAAATCTGATTTATGAATTATGAAAAGGTGACTGCACGCAGCGTGCAGTCACCTTTTTAGCGCTTGTATATTTTTTTGAGAGGTGTATAATAGAAGAATAGTATATAAGTATCATTATTCATGTGGAGGAAATATCATGAAATTAGACATGTCAAAGTGGAAAGCACTTAGCATCAAAAATCGTTTAAAGAAAGGATTCAGACTGACTACATTTGTAGCGTCGGCATCGGGGGTTATCGCGGGTATTCTTATGATTCTTGTATCAATGAGATATTCCAGCGCACTAACCTTTTACGGATTTTCACAGGGAGATATAGGAAAGGTTATGGTAACCTTCTCAGAGACACGAAGCGCTACACGAGCTCTTATCGGTTATACAGCTTCTGACACATTAAGTAAGATGTCTGATACACATGATTCTAAAAAGGAATCATTTCAAAAATACTGGAAAGAGCTGCAAAGCTCTATAAAGACAGATGAGGAGCAGGCTATATATGATGATATAAACAGTAAGCTCGACTCATACTGGAGTCTCGATGATGAAATCGGACAGTTAGGTAGGAATGCTACAGATCCTGAGACACAGAAGGAGGCCGAGGAGAGAGCAGTAGCAGAGCTTGCACCTGCATATGATGATATATATCAGCAGCTTGTTGCCCTTATGGATACAAAGGTAACAGATGGAGATAATTTAAGCAAGAGATTATCATTAGTATCATATGCCGTATTTGGTATTGTTATTGTTATCATTGTCAGTTCATATTTTATCTCGATGAAAATCGGGGACGGAGTTGCAGTTGGTATTTCTAAACCACTCGATGAGTTAAAACAGAGATTACGTACATTTGCACAGGGTGATCTTGAGGCTCCATTCCCGGCAGTTGATTCACAAGATGAAATTGCTGATATGGTAGGGGTTGCGAAAAACATGGCAGCAGACCTTAAGACTATCATATCTGACTCTGACAAGCTTCTTGGAAAGATGGCAGAAGGAGATTATACAGTTTCATCAGACATGGAAGATAAATATACCGGAGATTTTATTGGACTTCTCATGGCAATGCGTCAGATGAAGACACAGATGAATGATGTTATGTCACATATCAATGAGATATCATCACTTGTTACAGCAGGTTCTAACAACCTTGCTCAGGCAGCACAGGAAATAGCAGAAGGTACTATGGATCAGTCAGCAGCCATTGAGGAGCTTCAGGCTACATTTGCAGATATCACAGGCGGTGTTGAGAAAACATCTGAGAAGCTCAATGATACATACAGGATTGCACAGGAGTATGCTGAGGAAGCAGATCACAGCCATACAGAGATGCAGGGCATGGTTGATGTTATCGGACGCATCAATGATACATCTAAGCAGATTGAGAATATCATTTCTGAGATTGAGGATATTGCCAGTCAGACAAACCTTCTTTCACTCAATGCAGCTATCGAGGCAGCGCGTGCAGGTGAGGCAGGTAAAGGATTCGCAGTTGTTGCGGGACAAATCAGAAGTCTTTCAGAGCAGAGTGCCAAGGCTGCGGTTGACACACGTCAGCTTATAGAGAGTGCCATTGCGGTATCTAACGAGGGTAATGAAGCTGCAGAGCGCGTAAGTACTTCTATTGAAAAGGTTATCAATGGTATGAAGGAAGTTGCAGATTCTTCTCAAAAACTCAGCGAGATTGCAGAGGAGCAGGCAAAGGCTATGGAGCAGGCAGAGGCCGGTATTAATCAGATATCAGATGTTGTACAGTCCAACTCAGCAAATGCAGAGGAAACATCAGCAACAAGTGAGGAGCTTTCAGCACAGGCGGAGACAATGAACGAGCTGATTAGCAAATTTATATTGGAAAAGAAATAGAAAAATTGTACATACGAGTTTAGAGAAACTTTTTAAAAAAAGCCCCACAAGCATTATTGATATGCTGTGAGGCTTT
>OGPY01002004.1_pt1 | contig 13636 bp, 9 predicted proteins | sample 1553121 | NCBI WGS metagenome assembly OGPY01 (sample SAMEA2580004, study PRJEB22360) | human gut metagenome
GGGCTGCCGGACGGGTTCGGTGGTTGTCTGTTAGAATGCGGGATTGCAGTAGATGATACATGCGGTTTCGCCCGAGGCGTCCATGAAATTGACCATGCCCGTTGCGGGGTCTTCGGCTCCGGGACGGCTCATCGTGATGTCGATTCCCGTGTCGCCCGTCGGCTCGGCGCTCAGCCAGGCGATGCCCCACGGCATGCACATCACGTTCGAGTAGGCCGATACGGTCAGTTCCGTGTTCTTCGGGGCGGCCGAGGTGTAGGTCATGGCGTAGATCGTCTGTCCCATGCCGAGGGCCTCCGCGAAAGTGCTCGTCCAGGACTCCGCCGTTCCGTCTTTCTCGGCGAATTCGCCGGCGATCCGGTTCATGTTCTCCTCGGTGATCCGTTCCAGCGTGGCGCCCTCCGTCAGATCGGGATTCGTGAAGGCCGCTTCGAAACCGCCGCTCTGGCCGCCGTTGTCGGGATCGACTTCGCAGCAGATGGCCGCATAGGGCGTCTGGTTCGTGTCGTAGAAGACGAGGAAGCAGCTTTTGGCGCTCTCCGCCGAGCCCATCGAGATTCGGAAGGCGGGAGCCGTCATGGGTTCGCCGTCACCGCCGGAAACGGCCTCGATGGCCTCGACGGATGCCCACGGGTCGTCCATCGGATGTCCGATGCCCTCGCTGGTGAAGGCCCTGACGCACTTCGGAAGGTTCTCCTTCGTGAAGCACGACTCGTAAGACGGATCGTAGTTCAGTTCGACATTCGACCACTCGGTCGTGTAGGTCATGCGGTAGAGGTACCGGATCGTACCGTCCGGATCAATGGCGTCCATGGCCGTCTGATCCTCCGGGTTCGAATATTCCATTGTCCGGAACGCATCGCCGTTCTTGGCCGCCGATGCCAGGTCGCGTGCCGAGAAGACGCCGCTCGGGGCGTCCTGGTTCACCGTCGCCGTGATGTAATCCCGGTATTCGGCCTTCAGGTCCGCCGCGCCGAACGAACCCTCCTCGAACAGGTCTTCCACGGACGAGACGCCGTGCGCGATGTCGGCCGGGAGAATGAGAATTTCGGCCGTTCGCGCACCGGACCGCAGGCCGCTGTCCGGGTTGCTTCCGGCCTTCAGGGTGTACTCGGTCTCCACCAGCACGTTCTCGCCCGATATGACGTTACCGTCGAGCGTCAGCCAGTCGCAGGCGCCGTACATGTACATGCCGCTGCCCGGAGCGAGTTCGGACTTCTCCACGACGTAGACCTTGCTGCCGTTGCGGGTGCCGTCCTCGAACGGGATTTCGGGAGCCACGACGTCGAACTCGGGACCCATGTAGGTCCAGGTCGTCGTGCCGGAGGCCGGATTGCCGTACTCGCCGGCGGCGTTGAAGGTATAGACCGTGCCCTTGTCGATGCCGACCGAACCCTTGTCGCGGCAGCCCGGAATCGACATTTTGTAGGTGTATTTCTCTGCCGTGTTATTGTAGTCGCAGAATACGAGCTCCCCCTCTTCGTCGTCGAGCGGATAGGCCGTCGGATCGCCCGTGAGCAGGATATCCACCGTCTCGCCGGCCTTGCCTTCCGAGGGCGACAGCTCCGATACCCACGCGGGCTTCGAGTCGAGGCGCCACTGGAAATTGGCCGCGATCCTGACGGGATAGCGCAGGCCGCTCTGTCCCTCGGCCGGCCATTTGAGGTCGATGACGGCCGTCGCGGCGTCGGCCGCCGTCTCCTCGTAGGCGAACTTGCCGTCGCTGTCGGGCGTGAAGTCGCCGCTTTCGTTCTTCTTGCCCAGGTAGAGGTCGAACGTGCGCTCCACCTTGCCGCGGGTCACCGTGGCGATCACCTGGGTTTGGCCGCCCATCGTCATCGAGACGTCGATGCTGCGGTCCGTGTCGTTCTCCTCCTTGTCGGAGACGCGGATGACGACTTCGTGTTTGCCGGCCTTGCCGCGCACGGTGTAGGCGGTCATGCCGTCGTCGTCGATCCAGAACCATTCGCCGGCCTCGTTCTGGTCTATGCTTACCGACCAGTCCTGATTCGGCTCTATGGGAATCGAACAAGTCCCTCCGACTTCGATGCCGAGAGCGGTCTTTTCCGGAAAGTTCGGAGCCGGAACCTTTTCCCCCGTTTCCTCGTCGGAACACGAACTCGACGCAAGCCCCGCACCTGCTAAGGCCACCGTAAGGAGATTGAGTAAATACCGTTTCATAGTCGTTTGTTTTTTACTTGTTTGTCAGGTCGGTTATTCGTATTTTTTCATGCCCTCCTCCCTCTCGAGGCGGTCGGCTTCCTCGTCGCTGATCCACTCCATGATATTATAGTAGGAACCCACCGTGCCGACCATCGTGCCCATGTTCTTGACATAGACCTGCGTCCAGAGCTTGACGTTCCCCGCGCACGCGTCGTAGAAGGAGTAGTAGTTGGCGTTGTCGGTGACCAGTATCTTGTTGTCGCCGTTGATCTTGCCGAACACGGACATCTCGTCGCTCATCACCTGGTCCTCGGGCATCGTCGTCAGCGGTTTGGCCGGATCGCTCGTGTCGAACCGTATCCGGACGTCGTATCCCGAGAAGAGCCAGCTGTGCATGATGACCGTGTTCGGGTCGTTCGGATCCCGCTCCGTGCGGATCAGGCGCTGGATGCTGGTGTTCTCCACGCCGGGATAGTCCTGCAGGAAGGTCGAGGTCACGACGCACCAGCCGGTGAAGTCTTCGACATGGAACGTGCATCCTTTCAGCATCCGGACGCGGGTCCGGTCCTTGTAGAGGTCCCATTCGAGCTGTTCGGGCATGACCAGCCGGAGCGAGAACTGCAACGTGTCCGAAGGTTCGATGCGGTCGTAATAGCCGTGCACCTGCACGTCGGCGGTCCGTTTGCCGGCCGGAATGGTCACCGTGTTGGAAGCCAGCCGGTAGTGCACGCCTTCGATGGCCGTGCTGCCCTGATCTACGATCTCGACGCCGAACGTGCGGTCGTAGTCGCATGCCGTGGTCGAGGCGACGGGAACCGTAAAATAGTCCTGGTTCTCCAGCACCATGTTGAGCGATACGGAGTCGGAGAACATGACGTATTCCGCATCGGAATAGGTCGTGTATTCCTCCTGGCAACCCGTTGCGAGGAAGGCGCAAAGTCCCGTCGCGAAAATGAACGTTATGATTCGTTTCATGGTTTGTCTGCTATGAGGTTACTATTTGTTGCTTTCGTTGGGGGTGATCTCCGAACCCGGAGCCTCCAGTTCGTGCTGGGGAATCGGCCATACGAAGAGCGGGTCGCCGGCTTCGATCTTCAGGTCGTTGCCCTCGTCCTGGGTGCAGGACTGCGGCGTGCGCTCGAAGCCCAGCCCCCAGCGCTTGAGATCCTGCAGGCGGAAGCCTTCCATGTAGAGTTCGCGGACGCGCTCCTCGGAGAAGGTCTTCACGTCGGTGGCCCAGTCGCCCGTGAGGGAAATCGTGCCGCCGGATGCGAAACGGGTCTTGCGCAGCGCCTCCAGATCCTTCTGGGCCCGCGCCGGGTCGGGCGAAGCCTTCCGGCAGTAGGCTTCGGCGCGGATTAAGTATTGCTCGGCCAGGCGCAGCGGCTTGGGCATGGAAACCTGGAAGATGCGCTGCGGGATGAAGATCGCGCGGTTGCCGTAGTACTTCACCAGCAGCGGCCAGTCCAGTCCGTTGGCATAGCCGATCGTGATGCCGGATTCCGAATCCGCGAAGTAGCTGGTCGAACGCAGGTCGCTCTCCTCGTAGGCGTCGAGCACCCACTGCGCCGGCACGTAGTCGGGATAGAAGTAGGTGTAGTCGCGGTTGAAGTTGAGGAACACGGTTCCCAGCGCGCCGCCGTAGGAGGTGCTGGTGAAGCCGATGCGCCAGATCACCTCCGGTCCTTCGTCGTAAGCCCACATGTAGTCGAACGTGCTGGCCCCGTCGGCCGCGGTCTCTTGGAACGAGGCGAGGTGGAACGTGTCTTTCTTGTCGTCGAGCAGGATGCTCGAGTACTCGATGGCGGCGTCCCAGTCCTGCATGTAGAGAGCCACGCGGGCACGGATGGCCTGCACGGCGGCTTCGGACATGTAGTAGTTGTTGGGCGTGTCCTCCGCGTCGTCGAGCAGCTCGTCGGCGCGCGTCAGGTCGTCGAGCACGAACTTGTAGGAATCGTAGAGGGTGGCGCGGCGTACGGGCTCCTTCTCGAAATACTTCGTGCGGAGCACGACGCCCTGCTGCTGTTCGGCCGTGGCGGGATCGTACGCCTTGCAGAAGCATTTGAGCAGCTCCGAATAGCAGAGCGCGCGGATGGCGTAAACCTCGCCCGTGTACTGGTCGAGCGTTTCGAGGTTGGCGTCGCTGGTCTCGCGGGCCATCACCGCGTCGATCCGGTCGAGGTAGAAATTGCAGGCGCCGATCACGGCGTAGAGCTGGGCGTAAACGTCCTGAATGAGCAGGTCCGTAGGACGGATCTTCCAGAGCCAGAAATCGCCGTAGGTGTTCGAGTTGCCTTCGACGGCATAGGCCAGGTCGCACTGGATGTCGGGCAGCAGCGTGAGGTAGCCGCTGTAGAGAGCGCTGTTCATCAGGTGTCCGTAGATGCCGATCAGGTGCTGTTCGGCGTCGGCGAACGTCTGCATGGCATCTTTTTCGGGAATGGCGCTGTCGGGGTATTTGTCCAGACACGAGGTCGCGCCGACGAGCGCCGTCAGGGCGACGAGGCCGAGTTTTATGTGTCGTAATAACATATTGCGTGGATTTTCTTTAGAAGGTTAAGTCGAGACCGAAGGTGAACTGGCGCGTCATCGGGTACTCCGCCGCGTAAGTGTTTCCGTTGCCCTCGGGGTCGAGCCCGGAGAAGTTGGTGAAGGTCAGCAGGTTCTGCGCCTGCGCATAGATTCTGACTCCGCTGATGAAACGCGTCTTGCGCAACAGCTCCCGGGGGAAGGTGTAGCTGAGCATGAGGTTTTTCAGACGCAGGAACGAGGCGTCTTCGAGCAGCCGCGTGTCGAATTCGGTGTAAACGCCGTGGCGCGGAATGTCGGTGACGTCGCCCGGCTGTTTCCAGCGGTGGAGCAGCCGTTTCGACTGGTTGTAGGAGGCGAAGCGGCCGTTCGACTCGTCGAAGTAGCGGTCGTTGTTCATCACCCAGCGGTCGGCGATCCAGGAGAACTGGGCCGAGAGCGCGATGCCCTTCCAGCTCAGGTTCGTGCCGAAGCCGCCCTGCCAGGGTGCGATGAAGCTCTTGCCGATCATCACCTTGTCCTCGTCGCGGAGCTCGTTCGTCAGCTTGCCGTCCTTCGTGTACCAGAGGGCGTCGCCGTTGGCGGGGTTCACGCCGGCGTAGCGGTTCATGTAGAACTCGCCGATGCTGTGGCCGACGACGTACTTCAGGTCGGACGAGGCGATCTCGTATTCGCGGACGCCGTTGTAAAGTTCGGTGATTTCGTTGTGGTTGTAGGAGACGTTCGCATTGAGCGACCAGGCGAAGTCGCGGGTCGAAATGACCGTGCCCGTCAGGTTCAGCTCGACGCCGCGGTTCACCATCGCGCCGATGTTGTCCCAGCGGAATCCGAAGCCGCCGTTCGTGTACGACTGCGGGACGGACATGAGCATGTCGCTCGTCTTCTTGTGGTAGAACTCCAGATCGGCGGTGAGGCGGTTCCAGAATCCGAAGTGCAGGCCGAGGTTCGTGGTCCACGTGGTTTCCCAGCTCAGCTCCTCGTTGCCCTGCGTGTAGGGGGCTATGCCGGCGGTCCCCACGTATTCCAGACCGCCCTTGACCAGCGCGAGGTGCTCGTAGTTGGGGATCGAGGAGTTGCCCGACGTACCGGTCGAAATCGTGATTTGGGCGTTGGTCAGCCATTCGCGGGCGTTCTCCAGGAAACGCTCGTTGCGCATGTTCCACATGAAGCCCGCCGACCAGAATACGCCCCAGCGGTTCGAGGCTCCGAAGCGCGACGAGGCGTCGGCGCGGAGCGAGAAGTCGGCGTAGTAGCGGTCCGCGTAGTTGTATTCGCCGCGGCCGAAGAAGGAGAGGAAGCCGTAGTCGTCGTCCGGCTCGTCCTCCCACGTCGTGGCGCGGGTTCCGGTCGTGATGCTGGTCAGCTTGTCGTTGTTCTGTCCCTGCGTGGTCACGCCGAACGATTCGTAGTGGTAGTCGATGCCTTCCTGTCCGACGAGGAAGTTGAACGAATGGTCCTCATGGACGCGGAAGCGGTAGTTCACCGTATTGGTGACCGAGAGCGTCAGGCCGTCGGAGGTGTTCCGGGCGGCGGTTCCGATGCCCAGGTTGGGATAGTATTCGGGGTAGGAGATTCCGAAGCCCGTGGAGTGGGAGTAGTCCGCGCTGAACTGCGATTTGATCGTCAGTCCTTCGATTGGCGTGGCCTCGGCGAAGAGCGAGGAGATGACCTTGTACTTCTTGTAGTGCACGGGGTTGTTCTCGATCCACTCCAGCGGGTTCTGGCCTTCGCCTTTCCAACTGCCGTCCTCCATCGAGGCGATCGAACCGTCCGGACGGCGGGGATTCCAGTAGGGCATCATGAAGCGGGCTGCCGAAATCGGCGTCACGACCGTGTATTCGCCCGACTGCGCCAGTTCGATCTGCTGGTAGTTGAGCAGGGTGTTGGTCCCCACCTTGAGCCACTTGGCGGCGCGCTGTTCGATGTTGGCGCGGAGCGAATAGCGGCTGAAGTCCGAACCGGGGGCGATGCCTTCCTGGTCGTAGTAGCCTCCCGAAACGTAGTAGTTCGTCTTTTCGGTGGCTCCCGAGACCGAGAGTTCGTAGTTCTGGAGCAGGGCGTTGTCGCTGAAAACCTCGTCGAGCCAGTTCACGTCGGTCTGGCTCAGCAGGGAGTAGTTCTTGCCTTCGGTCAGCCCGATCTCCTTTTCGTACTGGATGCGCTCGGCGGTGTTCATCAGGTCCCAGTTGCCGTGGGCGAGCTGCGAGATACCGAGCTGCATGCGGTAGTTGATGACCGGACGGTCGGCCATGCGCCCGCGTTTGGTCGTGATGACCACCACGCCGTTGGCGGCGCGTGCGCCGTAGATCGAGGTCGAGGAGGCGTCCTTGAGGACGGAGAGGCTTTCGATGTCGGCCGGATTGATCGCATTGAAATCCGACGCCGAGATCACGATGCCGTCGAGGACGAAGAGCGGGTCCGTGCCGGCGTTGATCGAGTTCGTGCCGCGGATGGTCAGCTCCGCCGACTTGCTCGGCTCGCCCGAGCTGGAGAGTACCGTGAGGCCCGGAACCTGCCCTTGCAGCGCCTGGTCGAAGGCGGCCGTGGGCGTGGTCTCGATCTTTTCCGCCTTTACGGTCGAGACCGATCCGGCGATGGTTCCCTTTTTACGCACGCCGTAGGCGATGACCACCACGTCCTCGAGCGCCTGCGTATCGCTCTGCATTTCGAGGTTGCAGGTCACCTGCGTCCGTCCGTCGGGGACCGTGTACTCCACGGCCTTGTAACCGATGTACTGGAAGGTCAGCGTGGTCCCGGGTGCGACCTGAATGGAATAGCTTCCGTCCGCGAGGGTCGAGACGCCGCTCGCCGAGCCGGAAATCACGTTTACCCCGATCAGGGGTTGCTTGTCTTCTGCGGAGGTTACGACACCGCTAACGGTGACCAGATTCCCCCCCCCTTAGACGGGGCCGCGACAGACAGCGCGCACATGGAGAGTGCGAGAAGAGTGAGTAGAATAGTTTTTTGCATAAGGAAACTGACTTTCTTACGCCGCAAACGTACGAAATTAAATTTTACGAACAAAATGTTTTTTAATATCGGATTGTAAGTAAAATCATTGAAAAACCGTCTTTTTGATAGTGCGGTGCGGGCGGACGCCGAGGGTATTCTTCTGAAAATAATCTGAAAATAAGGTGTGTTATATCCTGTTTCGGATCGACATGCAATTTTAATGGATTGTCTGCCGTGTGTTTTATTGGATTCTGCCGGAAGCAGCGTCTCGTTTTTATTTATTTGTAAAATAAATGCGGTAATTGCGGTTTGTTTTTGTGTAAATTTAAATTTTGCACAGGCGGATTTGTGAAATGGCGGTGCGGTATATTTGTAAAATTATTTAATAATCTGAATTTACTGTAAAAGTGCCCGAAACCCTGTTTTTTTGTCGCGCCGGAGGCGTTTTTCGGGCCGGATCGCTCGTGATTCGATAAATCGTAATTAAAAACAGCTTATCGGCTAATATTCTGTATTGTATTGTATAGTAGTTATTTAGTGATGTTATATGCTTCTTGATCCGGTCTGTATCGAGTTTTTTCGGGGTGTTTTCGGCCGTTTGCAGGTAAAATGGATTCTGATCGTAAGCAAAATGCGCGTCTTTTATTTTATCATGTTATTTGCGGCTTTGCGACGTGCATTTCCGGACTTTTCCGTTGCCGGAAGCGATACTCCGGATGCCGGAAATCGTAACCTGCCGGCGGCCTCTCCTCATTCCGTTCCCGGGGGCAGGCAAGACTGCATACAAAAAAGAGGGAGGGAAGAAATCCTCTTCCCTCCCTCTTGTCGCCGAGCTGTCTATGAGACTTGAACTCACGACCTCTTCCTTACCAAGGAAGTGCTCTACCACTGAGCTAAGACAGCCTTTTGCTCTTTCGAGTGGTGCAAAAGTACGCAAGAAAAATGAAAAGACCAAAAAAATGTGCGATTTTCCCGATTATTTTCTATCTTTACTGACGAATTACAACCAAAAACAGATGAAACGTATTCTGATAGTAGGCGCCGGAGGCCAGATCGGTTCCGAGCTGACAGTTTATCTGCGCAAAATCTACGGCGGGCACAATGTGGTGGCCACCGACATGCGCGAATGCAAGTCCCTGGGCGAGGACGGTCCCTTCGAGGTGCTGAATGCCCTCGATGCCACGGCGATGGCGTCGGTGGTGGCCCGTCACCGGATCGACACGATCTTCAACCTCGTGGCGCTGCTTTCGGCCGTGGGAGAGCGGAATCCCCAGATGGCCTGGAACGTCAATATGGGTGCGCTGAACAACTCGCTCGAGGTGGCGCGGCAGCACCACTGCGCGCTCTTCACCCCCTCGTCGATCGGCGCTTTCGGCCCCTCGTCGCCCAAGGACAAGACCCCGCAAGATACGATCATGCAGCCGACGACGATCTACGGGGTCTGCAAGGTCACGGGCGAGCTGCTGGGTAACTATTACCACCACAAGTACGGGGTCGATACCCGTTCGGTCCGCTTCCCGGGCATCATTTCGAACGTCACGCTGCCCGGCGGCGGCACGACCGACTACGCCGTGGAGATCTACTACGAGGCGATCCGCAGCGGCCGTTTCACCTGTCCCGTTCCCGCGGACGTCTATATGGACATGATCTACATGCCCGACGCCCTGCGCGCCTGCGTCGAGCTGATGGAGGCCGATCCCTCGAAACTCGTGCACCGCAACAGTTTCAATATCGCCTCGATGAGCTTTACGCCCGAGATCATCTGCGCCGAGATCCGGAAGCGGATGCCCGCGTTCGAGATGACCTACGACATCGACCCCGTGAAACGGGAGATCGCCGAGAGCTGGCCCAATTCGCTGGACGACACCTGCGCCCGCGAGGAGTGGGGGTGGAAACCCGAATGGGACCTTTCGCGCATGACCGACGACATGCTGGCGCATATCCGCGCCAAGCTGGCGAAATAGCCGGGGCCGTGTCGGACGGAAAGGGACCGACGGCGGAGCGCATCGCCGCATCGTCGTCGAGCTGGAACGGGGAGCCGTTGCCCGCCTACCTGGCGGGACGGCCCCTCGTGTCGCTTCTGCGCATCCTGATTCCGCCGCATGCGCGGCTGGAGGAGCATTTCCATCCGGTCGTCAATGCGGGGGTGGTGCTGCGGGGCGAGCTGACCGTGGTCGCCGGGAACGGGACGGAGCGGACGTTCCGCCCCGGGGAGGGGATCGTCGAAATGGTAGGGACTTTGCATTACGGCGAGAACCGGGGCGACGACGAGGTCGAACTGGTGATGTTTTATGCTGGGGCGGAGGGCGTGCCGCTGTCGGTGAAATCCGAACCCTGACGTATGAAAAAGAGTCTGAAAAAGAGTATCGGGATCGTGCTCGCCGCGCTGGTCGCGGTCGGCGGCCTCCTTGCGGGTGGCAGTTTCTACATGCTTTCCTATGCCCTGCGTCCCGACGCGGTGATGGCCGAGAAGAATGCCTCCTCCTATGAATATATGTATGCCGAATATCCGTTTCTGGCGGAATGGGCCGACAGCCTCCGCAGTTCGGGGGCGCTGCGCGACACGGTGATCGTCGGCGACGGGGGCGAGCGGCTCCATGCCGTTTACGCCGCGGCGCCCGAACCGACCGACCGGACGGCGGTCATCGTCCACGGCTACACGGACAACGCCGTGCGGATGCTGATGATCGGCTACCTTTACAATCACGACCTGGGCTGCAATATCCTGCTGCCCGATCTCCATTACCACGGCGAGAGCGAGGGGCGAGCCATCCGCATGGGGTGGAAGGACCGTCTCGACGTGCTGCGGTGGATGGATGTCGCCAACGGGCTTTTCGGAGGCCGTACACGGATGGTCGTGCACGGCATCTCGATGGGGGCCGCGACGACGATGATGGTCTCGGGGGAGCCGCAGCAGCCCTATGTGAAGTGTTTCGTGGAGGACTGCGGTTATACGAGCGTCTGGGACGAGTTCCGCAAGGAGCTCCGGGAGCAGTTCTCGCTGCCCGCCTTCCCGCTGCTCTACACGGCCAGTTGGTTGTGCGACCTGAAGTACGGCTGGTCGTTCCGCGAGGCTTCGGCGCTCCGGCAGGTGGCCAAATGCGAGCTGCCGATGCTCTTCATCCACGGCGATGCGGACGACTTCGTGCCGATGCGGATGGTCTATCCGCTCTACGAGGCCAAGCCGGGCGAGAAGGAGTTGTGGGTGGTTCCCGGTGCGGCGCACGCCATGTCCTACCGGGACAACCGCGCGGAATATACGCGGCGTGTCGCGGAGTTCGTCGGACGGTATGTCGGGGACGGTCCCGCACGGGCCGTGCGAACGGATTGACCGTACCCGTCATGGAATCGGAAAAGAAAAACGGGCCGGATGCGGCCGAACTGCTGCGGGTGCGGGAGTTCTGCCGGACGCTGGAAGAGGCCGCGGCGAACCTTCCGGACGACGTGCGTGCGGCCCTCTACCGGCCGTGTGCCGAGGCGTGCGTGAAAGGATCCGTGCTGGAGGAGCAGCGACGGCAGTTCCTGGAGTGCGGCGGCGACCTCGACCGGCAGTACGCCCGGTACGGTCGTTCGGCGTATTTCTTCGCGGACGTCGTGGAGCCGGGCCGGGTTTACGAAATGGGCTACCCGCGCTGCCTGTGTCCGCAGGTCGCGGCGGGATTCGTGGAGACGCCGGCGCATTGCGAATGTTCCCGCCAGAGCATTCTGTACGTCCTGCGGGAGTTGTTGCCCGGGAGGCGGATCCGGGTGGAGACGCTGCGGACCGTGCTTTCGGGCGGCGGCGAGTGCCGTTTCCGGGTGACTGTCGGATGATTCCGGAGGAATCCGTCGCCGGGACGGCCGCGTCGGCGACGGGCTGCGACGTTCCGGATGAGAGTTCTCGGGAGGCTGGGTTCCGGGTTGCGACGTTCCGGATGAGAGCTCCCGGGAGGCGGAGGCCCGGCGGACAACGGCATCCCGGCCGGTTGTGTCTCGGTATGCGGCATCCCGGCCGGAGGCCGTTCGGGTCGGCGTCCGGAGCGGAGGAGATGAAAAAACGGAGGCGTGAGCCTCCGTTTTTCTTTCGGTGTCCGGGGATCGCTCCCCGGATGCGGATGTCTTACTCGGCCTTGCCGTCCGAGCCGAGAACCTCCTTGATCTTGTGGATGTAGAGCTTCTTCATGTTGTCGCGGGCGGGACCCAGGTACTTGCGGGGGTCGAACTCGGCGGGTTTGGTGGCGAAGACCTCGCGGATGGCGGCGGTCATGGCCAGACGCGAGTCGGAGTCGATGTTGATCTTGCAGACGGCGCTCTTGGCGGCCTGGCGAAGCTCCTCCTCGGGAATGCCCACGGCAGCCTTCAGCGCACCGCCGTACTTGTTGATCGTATCGACCTCCTCCTGGGGAACCGACGACGATCCGTGGAGCACGATGGGGAAGCCCGGAAGCTCCTTCTCGATAGCTGCCAGCACGTCGAATGCCAGGGGGGGCGGAACCAGACGGCCCGTCTTGGGATCCACGGTGCACTGCTCGGGGGTGAACTTGTAGGCGCCGTGCGACGTGCCGATCGAGATGGCCAACGAATCCACGCCCGTCTTGGTCACGAAGTCCACGACCTCCTCGGGCTTGGTGTAGTGGCTCTCCTCGGCTACGACCTCGTCCTCGACGCCGGCCAGCACGCCCAGCTCGCCCTCTACCGTCACGTCGAACTGGTGGGCGTACTCTACGACCTTCTTCGTCAGGGCGACGTTCTCATCGTAGGGAAGCGCCGAGCCGTCGATCATCACCGACGAGAAGCCCATGTCCACGCAGCTCTTGCAGAGCTCGAACGAGTCGCCGTGGTCGAGGTGCAGCACGATCTGGGGCTTTGCCCAGCCCAGCTCCTTGGCGTACTCCACGGCACCTTCGGCCATGTAGCGCAGCAGGGTCTGGTTGGCGTAGTTGCGCGCGCCCTTCGACACCTGCAGGATGACGGGCGACTTGGTCTCGGCGGCAGCCTGGATGATGGCCTGGAGCTGCTCCATGTTGTTGAAGTTGAATGCCGGTACGGCGTAACCGCCCTTGATGGCCTTGGCGAACATTTCGCGGGTGTTCACGAGGCCCAGATCTTTGTACGATACCATATTATTAGAGTTTAAGTGAAATTACTGGCTGTTTTTGACCTTGCAAATTTACTAAAAAAACTAAATAAAGATTTCATTTTGTGAGAAAAATAACAGAGCGCGGAAAATAGTTGCGCAATCCGGATTGTTTTTTGTAAATTTGCAGGGGCTTTCCCGAAGGGAAACCGCAGGCGGGCTGGGGTTTCCCTCCGGAGTTTCAGCGGTTGGTCCTGCCGGCGGACCGGGAGGGCGGAATGTCCTGCCGGGCGTTTCGGGGCCGTCTCCGGCGCGGGCCGGCGGAGACTCCGGCCGGTGGCTTTCGGCTACCGGAAACAGAGACGGACAACACAAACATTACTATAAGGATTATGGCAGACTTCATCTATCAGGAGCCGTTCCCCGTCGGGGAGGACAAAACCGAGTACCGTCTTTTGACGAAGGATTACGTGAAGGTCGTCGAGTGCGACGGGCGTAAAATCTTGAAAGTGGACCCCGCGGGCCTCGAGCTGCTGTCGAAGGCGGCCTATTCGGACGTGTCGTTCTATCTGCGTGCGGCGCATCTGCAAAAGCTGCGCGACATCCTCGACGATGCGGAGGCCACCGACAACGACAAGTTCGTGGCCTACACGATGCTGCTCAACCAGTGCGTGGCCGCCGAGGGCGAGCTGCCGACCTGCCAGGACACCGGCACGGCCATCTGCATCGGGCACAAGGGCGAGGACGTCTGGACGGGAGCCGACGACGCCGAGTGCATCGCCAGGGGAGTTTACGAGACCTACAAGGAGCGCAACCTCCGCTATTCGCAGGTCGTGCCCTTCACGATGACCGACGAGAAGAACTCGGGCACGAACCTTCCGGCGCAGATCGACATCTACGGCGGCAAGCCCGGCATGGAGTACGAGTTCCTCTTCA
>OGPY01002024.1_pt1 | contig 13506 bp, 9 predicted proteins | sample 1553121 | NCBI WGS metagenome assembly OGPY01 (sample SAMEA2580004, study PRJEB22360) | human gut metagenome
TGTAATTCAAAACCAACGTGATGACCGGGCTTAACTTCTGTGAATCATTAAGTTCCTTTGTCATCGGGTTTGGATAATTGCCGTTTTTTCGATTACTTTCTTTTGCTTCCTTAATCTGCTCCATATATTTAGCATGCTGATATCCCATATCTCGCACCGGCATAACATTATTTTTGTCACTCTGGTTTTCCAAACATAAGAAAAAACTTCTATTGTTCTTCTTACACTTCATCGGCACATCCATCTGTAACTGGCGAAGTTTATCGTCAGAGACGGCTTTCGTAATCAATTCGCCGGGTTCCCGCGACAACTCTTCCGCCGACACATAACACCTGCCACCAAACAAGTTTACATTTACAATGTCTGAAAATACATCTTTGTACTGTAGTAAATTTTTCTCTGCTAAATCCTTTGCTCCCAAATGGTATCCTCCTTAATTAGTCAAATTCTTTTGTTTCTATCATTACAAGGAGAACCTCTTCGCCCCACCCTTGTTTGTATATATACTAGCACAATCAAAGCGCAAAGTCAATATATTTACTTACAATTGTCAGGCGACTTACGCACCTCAAAAAGAACCTTAAATCGTGCCAAACAAGCCAAATTCCGGCATATAAAAAGAGCGTAAAACGACACCACCAATAGGATGGGCGTTCTACGCTCAAAGTTTTTTCAAACCCCGTCTTTATATTACTTCCTTATGTTACTTCTTTATCTTTACCTTTTTCACCGTACTCCACTTTCCGTACACTTTTTTCTTACCATTCATTTTATAGGCACGAACTCGAATGTAATACGTTTTCTTCTTTTTCAGTTTCTTAATGGTGTACTTGGTTTTCTTTGTCTGTATGCTCTTTTTCTTTTTGAACTTTTTGTTTAGGGCATACTGAAGCTGGTAGCCTTTGGCATCTTTAACCGCATTCCAGCGAACAACAAGTTTTCTGCCTTTTTTATTCTTTGGTACTCGCAAAATAACCTTTGATAATGTTTTCTTACCTGATATCTTATCCGAGTTATCAGGCGTAACCGAAGGTGTTACCGTTGGTGCTATGGTCGGCTTTAAAGTTGGAATTACAGTTGGGACAACAGTCGGCTTGACCGTTGGCGTCGCCGTCGGTTGTTTCGTTGGCACAGCAGTTGGCGTTACTATCGGTGTTGGCTTGGCCGTCGGTGTTGGCGTTGGTGATATGGTTGGCGTTGGTGTGGCAGTCGGTGCCACTTCCTTTTCCAACACAATGCTATTATTCCAAAGCTCATATTCCGTTTCTTCCTGTTCTACCTCCAAATACAATATCTTCGTTCCGGATATATCATTTCTTGTCGCTTTGTTCCATATCTCCACAAGTGAAATATCTTTCGATTGTCCCGATGATAATGTTTCCAATGTTTCTGTATGTATTACATTACCATTCTCCCCACCATCTTTAACAACAAAAGATACATTTTCTGCCTCGTTGCCACCATTATTGGTTACTGTTATTAAATCCTTATTTTTCGCTGTAACAGCAAGGTCACTTGTTACCGTTTCAATCGTTTGTTTCGCTGTCAACTGCTGTTCAAATGTTTCATCCGATGTGACAAAAACCGTGATATCCGAAGTAGTAAAGTCTGCCGGAACAGAAACCAGTATCTCCTGCTCACTCTGCATACCAGCAGCTAGTTTGTCTACGAACGGTCCCTCATACAACACATTACCGGAAGCATCCTTTACTGTGATTTTCACATGGTTCAAATCGGTTGTACCGGTATTTGATACAGTAATCAAAATCGGATTTTCTTTGTCCGTACCAAAACTTAAAACATCATAAGCAATATTGGTAACCTCCGCCTGACTCCGTTTGGTCTCATATTTATATTTTAATACCGTCGCACCATATGGATTTCCTTTTGAAATATCCACTTCCTGCTCCGTATAAACAACTCCTGGTTCTTCACTATTTTCTAATAGCGCAAAGCCACTGACATAGCCCCCATCTTCGGTAAGTGCAGCAGCAACGGATTCCTCTCCTATCTTTTGTTTATAAATTTCGCTATTAAAGTTATCCTGCCCAATCCAGTAAACGGCATCTTCATATACATCATACGAAGAACTGCAGGCAATCCTCAAATTTTCTGTCTCCCCACCGTCATAGCGCATAAGCGTTCCGTCCTGAATAAAGTAAATCTTTCCATCGATGCATTTTACTGCCTGCATTCCGGTATCCGCAGTTGCGATTGTTTCACCATTTACTAAAAGGGTCTCCCCCTGAACCATAGCCAGTGAAAATTCGTCTCCAATATAACCATACGCAAAGTCACTGATTGTATCATTGGTACGGTATAATTCTTCCGGAGCAGACCAACCATCCTCAGTCAGTTTACTTCGATAAATCTTCGTCTTGCCTTCTTCTAACAATGCATCACCAGAAGAATTTTCACCCCAAACGGCATACAAATCTGTTCCGTCTGATGCAAACTGGTATTTATAACTCCAATTTTTTCCCGCTTCACGCAATGTAATAACCTTATCGAAAGTTTGGCTTTCTTCATCATATCTTGCAACTTTTAATGTCAGGTGCTGCAGGATTTCCTCCTCGGACATATCTTCCGTAATTGCCACATCACTGTTTTCGTACATCACGTAAGTAAATCCATTGTGAGAAAACATCTGTGCTGCTGTATCCAGACGTCCCGTCTTGTCAACCGGTTTGCCATCACTCCATGCACCATTCTGATACAAACGGTACATCAATGTTGTCTGACCGCCGACATTTTCCTCGGTATCATCCAAATATGTCATAATTGCCGTTCCATCCGCAAACGTCGTTATCGCCGGCTTTGCATTTTCATAAACAAGCGATTCCTGAGCCGAATCCAGCAAATTCTGACTCTTTTTAACCGATTGAATCTCTTTTTTTGTCACAGGCGAACTTCTCTTATACGTCATTTTGCCGATACTTTTTGTCGTCTTACCTAAGTTTGGATACAACTCCAGTCGGGAAAACTTCCAGTCTTTATACCCTGACAATCCCGGCACTATCGTATCTGCCTGAATATAAAGTTTTCCGGTCAGATAAGCCGACACCGAATTTGAAAAACTCTTCCATGGAAAAGAAGCCTTTCCACCGATTTCTCCCTCAATACCACCTTTTATATCAATGACTACAGCGTCCGCGCCCAAAGCGATATGCGGCTTGATTGCAAGATTTAACTCTCCACCTGGTGTAATGACTTTTTGCGGATTCATCGTAAGGCAGATTTTTCCATCGACGCTTCCGGAAACACCAAATTCCGAATACACAATCCACCAAAGCGGCACTTTTACACTTCCGCCGGCTTCCAGTGCCGCCGTCATGCCACCTTCTTCAAAACCGATTACACTGCCATTATCATCTAATTTTAGTTTTACATAACCTGCCGCATTACCGTTCACATGAAATGCCGCACTTCCGTTTACTTTCTTTAATTTTCCTCGAAGTTTGGAAAAACGATTCCATAATTTCGTCGTATCGACTTTCCCACCACAGGATTTAACCAGTGATTTTACTTCCTGATACGATTCACGCCAATAGGTGTCATTTGGGTCTTTTTTTACGGTGGCACTATTATTTGACTTGATTCCTAATAATACTTCCGCCGTCTTATTCTTGGCATCAATATTCACCGTCATGTTAGCGGCATCGAAAAAGGATAAATCCATCGACATTTTTTGTTTAAAAATATTGAATGTATTGTTTCCAATACTGATTTCCGGTCCTTTTAATTCGGCAGAGCCAAGGTTTGAAAAATCAGGCAGAGACTTTTCAATGTTTGTAATGTATTTTTTGTCTTCAGCGCTAACATATGGTGTTGGTGTAGGTTTTGATGTTTGGGTAGGCGTTGGTGTCGCCTGTGATGAACCACCTACCCCTTTCGAGGTGACTTTTCCTGCATAACTCCAAAGATTAGAAGAGGAAAGATTTAAATGCAAAGCGGGCCGGACCGCATCAATAACAGTGTCGACACTATAGCCATCGTAATCGCCGTAGCCACTGTCATCCACATAGGATGCATTAATACTACGATCAGTGCCCGGCGACCGCAGCCACCACCAGCCGTTCCCCTCGTACTCCGTACTCGTGGACGTCCACGCTCCGCACTCTTTCGCATATGCTGTATTTTTTGCTTCTCTTGTTTCACTGTTGGTATCAAACTCGCCATTAAATCCATAGGCAGTATTACATACTTCTGCAATGGACAAAAGATACACTTTATCTATGGTATTTTCTCCACCTTCTGTTCCATAGTATGGATTGTCTTTGTTCACAACTGTTGTGTTCTTTATTGCAGTCTGTTCTGCTGGTGTAAATGCCGTATTTAAAAATGTATCATTCAACCATGTACGAAGGGTACAGGTTGCCCATGTCACATCCGTAAATTTCTCGTTATATGATCCAGCATCCAAATTTCGGTCTGCCAGTAAAAAGGCATCATTTCCATTCACGGAAAGGACACGCCATTTAATTGGTTCTTTTTGGTCATTCTGATCGGCTTTTCCATCCCCATTTGTATCATTCTGCCAGTAGTTTCCAAAATAGATACAATCCCATGTTGTTACACCGTTTCCATCGGTAGTTGGATTTTGTAAACTAACTGCTGCTTTCACCGGCGTAGATTGTCCCAGCGTAACCTCGCACAGGGATAGCACCATTACCAGTGCAAGAAATTTTGCCAACAGGCGTTTTGTTTTTCTTCTTTTCACAAAGATTCCTCCTTTTTTGCTTCGTTTAATTTACGTTCTTTCATCAAAACGAATTGGTTAATTACGTTTACAAAATTTTCCATTCAGTATATGTCATATATTAACACACATCAAGTAATGTTTCAATAATCCACTTTACAAGTGCCGCCTTACACCATCTCCTCCACAACCTTCCGCAGTTTTTCCAAACTTCCATCAAACAGCCGCTCTGCCAATGCATTTATTTCATAAACCTGTGTCTGCTCCTTTGTCACAAGGGGCTGGCAGACAAACTTTGGTTCAATCCGCCTTATGGCCCCCTTTTCCACACACTTTTTAATAATTGTATAAGTCGTATTGCGGTTCCAGCCAACGCGCGCTGACAAAATCGGAACAATTTCACCCGCGCGGAGTTCACCCTCCTCCCACAGAAGTTCCATCACCTTAAGCTCGGATTCACATAACTTAATGCCCTCTTTTTTATTCATCAGTCTCTTCCTTTCTCATTGTGAAATCCGAAAATGCTGCCTGGCCTCCATGCTCTTTCGTCGCATAACAAAACAGTCCCGGACGCACACCACAAAAATGATCCAACTTAAAATACAGAGAAAATGGCTCTGCAAGAATCTGCCAATTACCATCCTGCTTCCACTCAAACACTGCCGTATCTTTCATTCTTGTAAAATCAATTTTCACACGAAGTGTAACTTTGGCAGAAGAAAGCGGAATTTTCTCCTGTACTGCCGGCAGACTGTCATCTTCTTTCGAGTTCATCTGTCCATCTGCCACACCGTCTTTTGCCAGTTTCACAAGAAAATACTTTCCATTTTCCTTCGTAATTCCGGCTAATGCATAGTCACTTTGCAGCATACAAAGTCCCGCTATATCGCCATCGGATAACGCCGAACCATCCACGGTTACTGTTACAACACCTCCCGGATACGGCATCCTCTGAGTCAGCGTATTTGGTGTCTGTGTTACATTATTGCATATTTTTCCGGTCTGCAAAATCAACCGGTGATTCAAAAGTTTCCACCTGCTGTCATCCGGCACATGATTCCACTGCCAGTAATTATGAAGAGAAGAAAAATCTTCATCTCCATATAAAGGTGCATATTTGTGAGCCGGTTTTGTATCCTCTAAAAGCAGTTTATCTTCTACTTTTCCATCTACGCCAAATACCGGAAAATCATTTTCAAAATGAACCGGAACAAGAACCGGCAGTCTTCCCACGGCACCGCTGTCACGAAACAGCATAGCATACCATTTTCCACTTGTTGTGCTCACAATTCCTCCCTGGGCAACTCCCTGATTGCAGTAACCGCCGTCGGTATCAAGCACTTCTCCACCGGTATAAGGACCTGCGAGCGAATCACTTACATAACAAGCCTGTGAACGTCTCGTATTATCCCCCTTGCGGTAATGGATAAAAAACAAATAATATTTCCCATTGATTTTGTACCAATGGGTTCCCTCATAACCAAGATACACTTCATCCGGGTCCTCAACCAAAAGTTTATGTAAACCGCCCTCCTTCGGCGCCGTCATTTCTTCATTCAATTCTGTCACATAAATCTGGCGGTTTCCGTAGGCAAGGAAAGCACGTCCCTCATCAAACAAAAGCGAGCAGTCATGGTAAAAGCCCTCGATTTCATTTTTCTGCCATGGACCTTTTAAGTCCGGCGCGCGGAACAAATATGTTTTTCCCGTGTCATTGGCAACAAAGATCAGATAAAACATACCTTTTTCATAGCGGAGTGTGGCAGCCCACATTCCTTGTCCATAAGCATTTTTTCCATTCTTTAAGCACTCTTGATCCGTAAGTTCAAGTGTCTCATACACATAAGAATAAATTTCCCAGTCCGCCAGATTATAGGAGCGCAGAATCACACATCCCGGCATAAAATGCATCGTGGTACTTACCATATAATACGTGTCGTCTACCCGAATTACATCCGGGTCCGGATAATCCAACGGGAGCACCGGATTTACTTTTTTCCATTTTTCTTCCATTTCTGTTCCTCCAATTCATGTAATTTGCGAATTTCTTCTGTCTCAACCGACTCTTTCGCATATCTTGCCTTTTCATATAATTGAGTCAAATATTCATCCGCCTTTTCCCCGGATAAATAAGTCTCCTTTAGTTCCTGCGGCGTCTGTGAGCACGGAACCGAATTCTTTTGTGCACCAGCTTGAATCTGTTTGTAAAACGCCTTTCGGACAAATCCATCGTTACCTGCCGGGAACTTCTTTTCCCGTTTTGCCACCGGTACAAGCCGTATATGTTCCTCATCCTCTTTTGTAATGGTCACCTGTTCCACAAATTCATAGGAAGGCTTTTTGCGGTGAAATACCAGATAACAAATCAATTTAAAAATGCCATAAGCAGCCAGAATAACTACCGCCACAATCAGTACAATCAATACAGTATACCGCAGTAGTGTAAGCCAGAAATTACCCTTTTGCTCTTCCTGTTGCTGCCGTACCACAGACTCTCTTGACTGGCTTTCCGGTCCCGCTGCCGGCTCTTCCTTCTCTTTTGTTTCCTCTACCGCAGCCTTTTCTTTTGAATCCCTTTCAAAATTCCATTCCGGTTTATATCCTGCCGCCACAAATAAAAGCAAAACCGTAAGAATTCCCGCGGCATAGAAAGGAATCCAGTCCTTTTTGCGATTCACATTTATGCGGCGTTTCGTTTCCTCGGAAACACTTGGATTGCAACCTACTACAAGATACTGCCCACGCCAGTATTCACCGGCAAATCCAACAACAATCGCCGCCAGATAGAAAATACTGCACAGCCAGAAACTATCATCGGCCGCCTCTAAAATAGTTCCCGGCATCATAAAGAGTCCGGCTAACACAAGTGCCCCCACATGACAGGACGCAACTTTTCTTTCCTCCCGCTTTTCTTTCTGATAAAAATGCCGGTAAAATAATATTGGCACAAAAACAAAAAAGACAAAACGCCCATAAGAATACACATCGCCGGCATCAAACCAGTGAACCAAAGAGGTAACCACTCCAAGAATTAACAGCTCGTAATAAAGAAATGCCAAAAAACGGCACCGCTTACGGATTTTCACTACATCCCCCTCCATTTCACAAGACATTTTGCAATTGACGGAGGTATCTCCCGAAATTCATTATCCTCCCCATACTCGGAAAACGTTGGAGCAATCCACGTCAAAGATTCGTTCCGGTGCAGCATATCAGAAACTGCCTTTTGCATTGGCTTTTTTCCTGCCGCAGAAATGAGAATCACATGCTGCTCCCTGCGGATTTTTTCACACTCTCTTATCACAAAATCTTCCCCTTTGCTAAGCGGGTGCTCATAAGAAATCAATGCCAGAGCACGGCGTGCCGCCGCAATCTGGATTCTTCCGGTTCCTTCCATGGAATATTTCTCATCACCGGAAATAACTAACTTTGTTTCTACACCTTCTTTGCTTAAATAATAAACAAAGGAATACGCAAGACGAATACTCTCTTCCATCAAATCAACAGAGACAAAAACACCGGGCGATTCCAGATTGAGCAGGATTACGACAGGAGTAGAAGCCGTATATTCCGCTATTTTCACCTGCCAATTTCCCATTCTTGCCGATGCCTTCCAGTGGATTTTACGCATCGAATCTTCCGGCATATACTCTCGGACACCACCACTTAAAAACGGGTCTTCAAACAATGGCACATTCGTTTTACACGAACCTGTCATGTGCCGGAACACCGGCATCAATTTTCGAATATCCATACGGGACGGGTATACCAAAAGCGAAACTTCCACCGGAATTTTGTGGACAAACGTATGACGGCAGAACAAATCATAACTGACTAGTTCTGCCTCTTGAATCTGATAAAATCCACGTTTTTTGCAGGTAAATTTTAATTTTCGGCGCACTTTCTCAAAGCCATCCACACTCATGACATCATTCCGGTAAAAATGGTCTGAAACCGTTCCGCTCTCCGCCCCCTCAAACTGCAAAAAGCGGGAGGATAAAAACTTCACACACATAATCGGCAGACCCATTTTTTTCTTATTCACTGCTGTTTCATATAAAAACAACGTATCGCCCTCTCCTGCCTGTTCCTCCGAAAAGGCAAGTGTCACTTCAAAGTTTTCCATCCAATGTCTGCTGTAATGAAACGTATGAATGAAATAAACGATAAACAGCACAAGGGCAAGAAATAACATGATTATCACTTGGCAAAATCCTCCGTCGGTGCTGTTACAAAATGCGTGATTTCCTCAATGTAATCGGACGCTTTTTTATTTGTGCTGTACACGTCTTCCAAAATCAGCCGGTGTGAAAGCACAAATGGTGCCAGATACTTCACCGTCTCCGGTGTCACAAAGTGCTCACCCTTTAATGCCGAATAACATTTTGCTGCACGCAAAAATACAAGTGCTCCACGCGGACTTACGCCGAGTGCAATGTTATTATGCTTGCGGGTAGCTTCCACAAGATCTAAAATATAATCCTCAATCACGGGTGCCGCATAAACCTCTTCGCACTGCTTTTGCATCGCCGCCAATTCTTCTTTTGTGCAGACAGACTCAAGTGTCAAAAGCGGATTATCTGCTGCAAAACGATGCAGAATTTCACGCTCTCCTTCGCGGTTTGGATATCCCATCGGAATCTGCATGATAAAACGGTCAAGCTGTGCTTCCGGAAGTGGAAATGTACCGGAAGATTCTACCGGGTTCTGCGTCGCAATTACAAAAAACGGGTCCGGTAATTCCATGGTGACACCGTCAATCGTTGCCTGATGTTCCTCCATACTCTCTAACAGACTTGATTGCGTACGCGGCGTCGCGCGGTTAATCTCATCTGCCAGCAGAATATTCGTGAAAATACCACCCGGACGAAATTCAAATTCTGAATTTTTCTGATTAAAAAAGTGGATTCCCGTCACATCCCCCGGAAGTAAATCCGGTGTAAACTGGATTCTCTGAAAATCCAGTGAAAGTGATGCTGCTAACGCTTTTGCAAGCATCGTCTTTCCGGTTCCCGGCACATCCTCAAGCAGAATATGACCACCTGCTAAAAGTGCCGCAAGAACCAAATCAATCGTCTCAGACTTTCCAACGATTACCTTCTCCATGTTCGACTTAATCTGATGAAAATCCATCACCCCTGCTGCCCCCTTTTGTTATTTCTTTTTATAACTCTTTCATTAAGTTTACCATCTCAATGGCAGAACATGCAACATCATATCCTTTATTTCCTGCTTTTGTACCGGCACGCTCAATTGCCTGCTCAATATTATCGGTTGTCAATACACCAAACAGAGTCGGTACTCCGGTATTTAAACCAACGGTTGCAACTCCTTTGCTTACCTCTGCGCAGACATAATCATAATGAGAAGTTGAACCTTTGATTACGGCACCAAGGCAGATTACTGCATCATATTTTCCACTTGCTGCCATCTTCTGTGCAACAATCGGAATTTCAAAAGCGCCGGGCACATAAGCAAGTTCCACATCCTTTGTATCCACGCCATGACGTACTAAGGCATCCTCTGCACCGCCAATCAGTTTGTTTACAATAAACTCGTTAAATCTTGCTGCCACAATACCAACTTTGAGTCCTTTTCCAATTACGTTTCCTTCTAATGTTTTCATTTTCATTTCCTCACTTTCTTTTATTTATCTTTTTTCGCACGTGTTACATCATAGTGCGTCATATGCTGCATTTTTTCCTGCTTTGTCACAAGGTACTTATAATCCTCCGGCTTTGGTGCAATTTCAATCGGAACACGCTCCACAATTTCAATTCCATAGCCGGCAAGTCCTGCAATTTTAGTCGGGTTATTCGTCAAAAGACGAAGTTTTTTCACGCCCAAATCATATAAAATCTGGGCACCGATTCCATACTCTCTTAAGTCCGGAGCAAATCCCAATTTTACATTTGCCTCTACCGTATCATATCCCTGTTCCTGCAGTTCATAAGCTTTCAATTTGTTCAAAAGGCCGATTCCTCTGCCTTCCTGTCTCATATAAAGAAGAATCCCTCTGCCTTCCTTGGCAATCATGCGCATGGCACTTTCTAACTGCTCGCCGCAGTCACAGCGGCAAGAGCCAAATACATCACCGGTCAGACATTCTGAATGAACACGGCAAAGCACCGGTTCACCGTCCGACACATCCCCCATCGTAAGGGCTACATGATGCTCACCGTTTGTAATATTCTGATATCCGTGAATCCGGAAATTTCCATATTTCGTTGGAAGTTTTGCCTCGGCTTCTTTTTTTACAAGACTTTCTTTTTCCAAACGTTTCTTAATTAAATCCTCGATTGTAATTACATGAAGATTATGCTCTTTAGCAAATTCTAAAAGTTCGGTTGTACGCATCATCGTACCATCCTCACGCATAATCTCACAGCAAAGACCACATTCTTTCAGACCGGCTAACCGCATCAAATCCACCGTTGCCTCTGTATGTCCCGCACGCTTTAACACGCCGCCTTCTCTTGCTTCAAGAGGAAACATGTGTCCCGGTCTTCGAAAATCTTCCGGTTTCACGTCATCTTCGACACACTTCATTGCCGTCAGCGAACGCTCTACCGCAGAAATACCGGTCGTTGTGTCCACATGGTCAATCGAAACGGTAAATGCCGTTGAATGGTTATCCGTATTCACCGCTACCATCTGGTCAAGTCCCAGTTTTTTCGTCATCTCTTTACTCATTGGCATACAGATTAATCCTTTTGCCAGACTTGCCATCGCATTTACATTTTCTGTCGTAGCAAATTCTGCGGCACAAATTAAATCGCCTTCATTTTCACGGTCCGGGTCATCAATTACTAAAATTAATTTTCCATCTCTTAAATCCTGTAATGCCTCATCAATCGTTGCAAATCCTGCCATTATTCTCGTTCCTTTCTGTATTAAAATCCGTTTTCTGCTAAAAATTCTAACGTAATCTTACTTTCTTTTTCAGGAATTTTTTGCGGCTGCAAAAGTTTTTCCACATACTTTCCAATAATGTCTGTTTCCAGATTTACCACATCACCGGTTTTCCGGTCAGAAAGCACCGTATTTGCCTGAGTGTGTGGAATAATTGACACCTGAAAATCCGTATCGGAAACTGTCGCCACGGTAAGACTGATTCCATCAATTGTGATGGAGCCTTTTTCTACAATGTAGCGAAGCACTTCCGGTGCCGCCTCAATTCGGTACCACACCGCCGTTTCGTCCTTTTCTATTTTGACAATAGTTCCGGTCCCATCCACATGCCCTGCCACGATATGTCCGCCAAATCGTCCATCCGCCGGCATCGCACGCTCTAAATTCACACGGCTTCCCGGCTGCAGTAAACCGAGGGAACTCCGGTTCATCGTCTCCGCCATCACATCTGCATCGTAACCATCACTTCGCAGGCTTGTCACGGTCAGACACACGCCATTCACAGCAATACTGTCACCAATCTGCGTACCCTCTAACACTTTTTCACAGCGAATCGATAAGACCGCCGACTGGCTTCCCCGTTCAATTTTCTGAATGGTTCCCATCTCTTCTACAATTCCTGTAAACACCGCTTATCCCTCCTTTTTTTGCTTCACATGCCCGCTCACACAGATGTCACTGCCAAAGTTTTGTACCGTAACATCCGTAATTTCCACGGCGTCACTCATTTTTTCTATTCCTTTTCCCAAAACCGGCGATAATGCATCTTTGCCGCCAATCATCTTCGGCGCAATATAACAGTAAACTTTCTGCACCAAACCGGATGTCAAAAAGGAACCATGGATGGCGCCGCCGCCCTCTACTAAAACACTGTCAATTTCCATACTGCCTAATTCCATCATCAGCTTTTCCAAATCCACTTGTCCATCTTTTTCAGCCTTAATTAACTGAACACCCGCCTCCATGAGTGCTTTTTGCTTTTCCTCATTTTCTTCGGCATAGCAGACAATCGTTTCGATATCCTTTGCCGTTTTCACAAGCTGGCACTCAAGTGGAATCTGCAAATGCGAATCACATACAATCCGAACCGGGTCCACACCATTTTCAATGCGGCAGTTGAGCATCGGATCATCCGCAAGCACGGTTCCGATTCCCACTAAAATTCCGCGGTATTTTTTTCGCAAAAAATGTGTATGTTCTCTCGCCTTTTCTCCGGTCACCCATTTGGAATCGCCGGAAAACGAAGCAATTTTACCATCTAACGTCATCGCATACTTCATCGCCACATAAGGCATTTTTGTTGTAATATAATGAAAAAATATTTCATTTAACGAAAGGCACTCTTCTTCTAAAAGACCGGTCTCTACTTCTACGCCATGGTCTCTTAAAATCTGTACACCTTTTCCTGCCACTTTCGGATTCGGGTCCATCGAGCCAACATATACTTTTCCAATGCCACGCTCCAATATAATATCCGTACACGGAGGCGTCTTTCCCTGATGACAACACGGCTCTAACGTCACATACATTGTGGCTCCTGTTAAATCTTCGCTGCATTTTGTGAGGGCGTTGCGCTCTGCATGATATTCGCCGCACCGCTCATGATATCCTTCGGTGACAATCCTGCCATCCTTCACAACCACGCAGCCGACCATCGGATTCGGGGAAGTATATCCCATCGCTTTTTTTGCAAGTTCCAGGGCACGTTTCATGTAATCTTGATTTGTCATAACAGCCTCCTTTCCAAATTAAAGAAACCCTGGGTACCAAAAAAGATACTCAGGGTTTTCTGACATTCACAAATCGTTTATCTTCTTTCATCCAGACTATACTGTCGGCTTCGGAATTTCACCGAATCGGCAACCAAGGTCGCTCGCGGGCTTTACCGCCGGTGG
>OGPY01002030.1_pt1 | contig 13496 bp, 8 predicted proteins | sample 1553121 | NCBI WGS metagenome assembly OGPY01 (sample SAMEA2580004, study PRJEB22360) | human gut metagenome
TCTTTTATGATTAAGAGCTAAGCATGGTCAAGGCGGTTTTAAAATTTTGTAGGATACAATGAAAGCATTATTCATAATTGTTTTATGTTTATTGAATACATTATTAGAGGCTCAAAATATTTGTTTGAAGGGGCGTCTTGTAGATGAACATAAAAATGCGGTCTCTTCTGCAACAGTTCGCTGTTTCATACACGATTCAGTGTTTGTAAAGGGAGATATCAGTGATAGTACCGGTAATTTTTCAATAACAGCACCTGTTTCTCCTTCTGGATATAAATTGGTTATAAATTATATTGGTTATAAGGAACATGTCCTTCATACAAAGGGCGATTTGGGTGAATTGCAGTTAGGTGATATTGTTTTGATAGAAGAAAGTAATAAGCTGGATGAGGTTGTTGTCACCGGTCGACAAATAACGCGTACTACTGATAAGGTCTTGTATTTTCCTTCCAAAGAACAGTTACGTCATGCATCGGATGGTTATAAAGCATTGGCATTAATGATGATACCGACATTGGATGTCGATCCGTTTACAAAAAAGGTATCGACTATTCAAGGAGAAACATTGCTCCTCATCAATGGACGGGAAGCTTCGAGCGATGAGATCCGAAACCTGAATCCCAAAGATATTCTCCGTATTGATTTTTATGATCAACATCATCCTGAATATCCGAATGCGAATTCTGTTGTCGACTATATTTTAGAACATCATGATAGAGGAGGGATGGTCGCTATGAATGGGCAACAGCATTTGAATAAAGGAAACGGTAGTTATGGAGCTACAGGACAGATTTTTAACAAAAAGTCCGAGTTTATTGTTTCAGTTTCAGACAGCTATAATAATTATACTCCTAAACGTGGCTATGAAACTTCGACTTATTTAAAATCGACAAAGGAAACGATCGTGAATGAAGCTTCAAGTTACCCTCTCCTCAAAATAGTAATAGTATAAATAGCTATTTTAATTATCTTTACCATGATAAGCACAATCAACTTTATACAACTTTAGTCTTGAATCAGGAAAAATCGGATGAGGATGATTTAAGTATGCAAACGTACAGCAATGACCCGGTCCGGTATAAAGTGGATGACAATTCTTCTTCTCATAATTTTAATCCTGCTTTGAGGATAGAATATACCGGGAGTCTAAAACACGAACAGTATATACGTTTCCGTTTAAGTGGAAATTACAATCAGAATAAGTATGACAGACAGTATGAGGCTTTACAAAATGACAAAATTACTTTAGCTTATAATACACATGCAAAAGAAAATAATTATAGGGTAATTCCTCAACTGATGTATAGGAAAACTGTACGAAAAAGCGATGTTCTCTTTGTCCTGTTGAACTATGACCATACTTATGCCCATACTCAATATGAAATCGATGGACAGCTTTCGGATGATTACCAAACAAAGGGAGAAGGGAGGTTGACATTAGGATATGCTTTTCGGTTAAAAAATAAATTGAAAATGACTGTTCAATGGGCCGATCAGTTGACTTATATCGATAATAAGAAAGAATCTTCTTTACAACATTTTTTCAGTCCCGGACTTTTTATGACTTATATGATTAATGAGAATAATTCGATACGTTTTACCACGGCTCTTGAATCGGGTGATCTTGGGTTGCAATATCGTTCTTTAACAGAGCAAAGAATTGATAAATATCAGATACGCAGAGGTAATCCAGAGGTAAAGGTATTGAAATTTTATTTGACGGGTTTGACTTATTCTTTAAATACGCCTGTTTTCAATCTTACTTATCATACTTCGTTTGAAGTGACGACAGATGTCCCTTATGAACGAGTATCTTATGATGAAAGCCGGAATTTGTTTATACATGATTATGCCATAGCTAAATCCGGATTTGATTTAGTGACAGGTCCAAGAATGAAGCTAAAAGTCATACCTGGAAAATTGACATTCGATTTGGCCGGATATTATAAAAAACGAGTTATACATGCATGGAGAAAATTAGATGTCAATTGTTTTTATGCTTCAGCTAAATTGTTGTTTATATATAAAAATTTCATGGCTTCCGGATAACTCATAACTCCCCAAAAGAATTATGATGATGTCGGAGTTTTCTATCGTACTCCACTTATCTACAATTTTAACGTAGGATATAATCTTAATAATTGGAATTTTGAATTAGGAACACGTAATCCATTTTCTACTTTTGTAAAAAAGAGAGAGTATATTTCGGATATCTATAGCTCATATTCCCGGAATTATGGTCCGAAAATAAACGATCATGTATTTTATGTGAATGTGAGTTATCGGTTCAACTGGGGTAAAAAGCATACATTTAAGCAAATAGAAATAGAGAAGACAAGAAACTCCGCCATATTGAAAGCAAATGAATAATTAATTATAGATATGATTTTTTCGGAAATCGATAAGGTTCCTTGTCATGTTGCATGAAACGAGGGGTTTCATTTGCAAGATAATGTTGTTGGTATCTATTTAAATTCATTACTTTTGTAGGAAAGAAAAACAAAAAATGTCATGAAAACATTCGATCAACTAATCATCACGACCGGCTTTTTGGCGTCTGCCTCTCCTGCGATGGCAGACGAAAAGCCGGAAGCCGACTCTGGACGCCCGAACATCCTTTTCATCCTTTCCGACGATCATACCTCGCAGGCGTGGGGAATCTATGGAGGAATACTGAGCGAATACGTGAAGAACGAGAATATCCGCCGCCTGGCGGCCGAGGGGTGCGTGCTTAACAACTGCTTTTGCACGAACTCGATCTCCGTGCCCAGCCGCGCGGCTATCATGACAGGCGCCTATAGCCATCATAACGGGGTCTATACGCTTGAAGACAGGCTCGATCCGGCTTTGGACAATATTGCGAAACGCATGCAGGAGGGAGGGTATCAGACGGCCCTTTTCGGCAAATGGCATCTCAAGACGCAGCCGTCGGGTTTCGACACCTTTTCGGTTTTCCATGACCAGGGGGAATATTGGGACCCGCTTTTCAAGACCGCGGAGGGCTGGATAGACGATGATAAAGGGAAAAGCGGCAAGGTGGAGAAGGGCTTCTCGACCGACCTGGTGACCGACAAGACGATCCGGTGGATCCGTTCGCGCGACAAGGACCGACCCTTCATGATGTGTTGCCATTTCAAGGCGACGCACGAACCGTGGGATTTCCCCGAACGGTTGAAACATATTTATGACGGAGTCACGTTCCCCGAACCGGCAAACATGATGGAGTTCGGGCCGGAAGAATCCGGGCGTACGTTCCCCGGACAACCGTTGGAAGATATGGCCCGCCGATGGGGGATCGCCTCGAAAGACCCGGATTCCTGGTGGTGCAAGTATCCGGAACTGCCTTTTTCCATAGAAGGAATGGACAAGGAAGATGCGCGCCGGAAAATCTATCAGAAGTTGATTCGCGACTACTTGCGTTGCGGAGCGGCCATCGATGACAATATCGGCCGCCTGCTGCGTTTCCTCGATGAAGAGGGGCTGTCCGAGAATACGATCGTAGTCTATGTCTCCGACCAGGGTTATTTCCTCGGCGAGCATGGCTTTTTCGACAAGCGCATGATGTACGAGGAGCCGCTTCGCATGCCGTTCGTTATCCGCTACCCGAAGGAGATCCCGGCCGGGACGCGCAATTCCGACATCATCCTCAATATTGATTTTGCCGCTACGCTGGCCGACTATGCCGGGGTGGACGCCCCGTCGTGCAGCGAAGGCCGCAGCTTCCGCGACAATCTGAAGGGCGAGACTCCGCGCGACTGGCGGCAGTCCATGTACTACCGCTACTGGACGCACCACAAGATCCGTCCCGCCCACATGGGCATCCGCAACCATCGCTACAAACTGATGTTCCTCTACGGCGATCCGCTGAATGCGACCGGATCGGATAAGGCTCCCGTCACGCCGTCGTGGGAGTTCTATGACCTGCTCGCCGACCCCCACGAAGACCATAACGTCTACAATTCCCCCGCTTATGCCGGTGAAATCGAAAAGATGAAGCGCGAGCTGCTGAAACTCCGTCGCGAGGTTGGCGATACCGATGCCGCAACGCCCCGGATGCAGGAGATACTGGATGAGTATTACTGGTAAGAGACAGGAATGCTGGTAAAATCGAAAGATCATCCATATTTATAGGCTTTTTATCTATTTTCTTTTTAGATGAAAAGGCTTTCCTTTGCCCCATATCTTAATTCGTAATGATCATGAAGATGAAAATAATGACACATTTTTGCAATTGCGCCGTTCTCGCGCTGCTGTCTCTTGCCGCCTGCACGGAGATTCCCGGTGACAAGAGCAAGCCTGAATGGAAAGAATCTGCTTCGGGAGTATGGGAAATATCGGTCGGTAAACCCGAAAAGTTGAATCTACTGAGTGAACTTGGCCTGCATCCGAAGTGGGATGCCATCAATGCGATGCCGAAAGCCGATCTGCCTGTCGACCGCGACGAGATCCGCTTCGAGGAAGTGGACGGCAAAACCTATATCCGTTTCCCGCTTGACAAAGGGGAAAAGATATTCGGGCTCGGCCTGAACTTCAAGACGGTCGAACAGCGCGGGCGGATCCTCGAACTGCATGTCGACCATTATGGAGGTAAGGATAACGGACGCACTCATGCGCCGGTTCCCTTCTTCGTATCCAGCAAAGGTTACGGAGCTTTTATCAACTCCGCCCGCTATATCAAAGCCTATGTCGGAACCGGTGTCCGCAAGGATACGAAGAATCCGCCGGAGGTGCAAGACCGCAATACCGATCCCGGTTGGAGTGCGCAGCCCTATTCCGATAACCTCGAATTTCTGGTTCCTGCCGAAGGCGTCGAGGTGGTGCTGTTTGCCGGACAGGACATGCAGGATGTCGTGCGCCGTTTCAACCTCTTCAACGGAGGGGGCGTGTTGCCTCCGAAATGGGGGCTGGGTTTCTGGCATCGTGTCCCGACTCTTTTCACTGACCGGCAGGTGCAGGACGAGATTGCTGAGTTCCGGAAACGGGGTTTCCCGCTTACCGTGATCGGTCTCGAACCGGGCTGGATGAGCCGCGCCTATCCTTGTACCTATGAATGGGATGCCACCCGTTTTCCCGAACCTGGAAAGTTTGTGAACGACCTTTTGCAGAAGCATATCCGCACGAACCTCTGGTTCAATCCCGGTGTCTCTCCGGAATGTGAAATAAGGGACTCCATCGAGCCTTACACGGCTTCCCATACGGAATGGAACGGCCTGGTTCCGGATTACCGGATGCCTGAGGCACGCCGGATCATGCTGGATCATTTCAAAAAGCACCAGTTGGATTTGGGTGTCAGCGGGTATAAGATGGATGAGAACGACGGCTACGACAACTGGTTGTGGCCCGATGTCGCCACCTTCCCTTCCGGTACGCCGGCGGAACAGATGCGGCAGATCTACGGCTCCCTGATGCAACGCATGACGACGGATCTGTATCACGAGAAAAACCAGCGCACCTACGGGCTTGTGCGTGCCGGGAATGCCGGAACTTCCTCCTTCCCGTATGTGATCTATAACGATTACTATAATCACCGCGACTTTATCACGGCGCTGATCAACAGTTCGTTCATCGGCGTGCTGTGGACGCCTGAAGTCCGCGCCTCCAAGACTTCCGAAGAATGGTTGCGCCGCATGCAGACCGTTTGTTTCTCTCCGGTCGCCATGCTGGATGCCTGGGCGGACGGGACGAAACCGTGGTCTTTCCCTGATGTGGAGAAGCAGGTGAACGAAATCTCCCTGCTCCGTATGCGCTTGATTCCGTATCTTTACACCGCATTTGCCGGTTACGCTTTCGAGGGGACGCCTCCCATGCGCGCCATGAACCTCGAACCGGGCTACGCCGCCGATGAACAGATCGAGAAGGGCAAGCTCGACGGGACGGAGAATCCGTATGCTATGGCGGTCAAACGTGAGGTGAAGGATCAGTTCATGGTCGGCGAAAATCTGCTGGTAGCTCCTCTCTTTGCCGGCGAAACCGAACGGAAAGTCATCCTCCCGCAAGGCCGATGGTATGATTTTTATACCGGAAAGTTGGCAGGGGAAGGCGAAGTCATTACCGTTTCTCCCGGCCTCGACCGTATTCCTGTTTATGTGAAGGATGGCGGGATCGTCCCGCTTTGTCCGCCTATAACTGAACTGGACGGTACGAAACTTCCGCTCGAGATCCGCCATTACGGTTCCAAGCCCGGTACTTTCCGCCTGTATGACGACGACGGGGAAACCTATAATTACGAGAAAGGCGAATATACGTATCTGACCATCACGGTCGATGTCGCTCCGGACGGTAGCAAACAAGGAAAAGTCTCTGTCCCGGAAGGCCGCGAGATCTGGTCGTATAATGGAGAATATACGTTCCGCTATATGACGGAGTAGTTATCCTTTCTTCATCTTTTTATACTCCCGCGGCGGCATCCCCATGATCTTGCTGAAAAGGCGGGAGAAATAGTAGGTATCTTCGATGCCGATCTTATAGCAGACCTGGTTCACCTTCATGTCCGTAAAGTCAAGAAGCTGGCAGGCCTGCTGTATTTTTAGCTGGTTGAAGTAGGCTAGCGGTGCGTAGCCCGTCCGCTGGCTGAACAGGACAGAGAAATGGGAAGAAGAATAGCCCGTGTGCGCGGCGATTTCCTGCAACGTCAGCTTTTTCTCGATGTTCTCCTTCATGAAATGGATGGCAGCCGTTACGATATCGTTCTTTCCCGTTTCGTGGCGGACGGCGTCCCGGTACTGTTGCAAATAGCGCAATGTCCCGAGGTAGTGGTAGAAGATGGAGCAGGCATAGAGCAAGTTTTCATGGCTGTACCCCATCTCCAGTGTCCGGAGTATCTCTTCAAACATATCGATCCGGTTGCTGATGCGGGAGTGCATCCCTGGTTTGATCTCTATCGGGCGTGTGCACTGGCTGGCGAAATGGGGAGCCAGCTTTCCTTTAAAATGAATCCAGTAGATCGTCCACGGCTCTTCCTCGTTGGCCCCGTAAGCGTGCGGTTTCCCTGCCGGCAGGATGAAATATTGGTTGGCGGTCACCTGGAATTCCTCTCCTTCCGTCCGGTACCAGCCCGATCCCTCTATACAATAGATGAAAACGAACTGCGTGATCGGCTCCCGCCGTTCCCGGAAATGATGCCACGCTTTCGGATAGTATCCGATATCGGTAATGTGTAAAATGGAGGAAATAGGATCTTCCTCCATTTCGTGGATAATGGATTGTGGAAGGACAAGTGCCCGTTCTCCGCTGAAACCGTCTTTTCTTTTGATCATGATATGTTGATTTAGGAATGATGCAAACTTACGATTAAAATCGGAAGATTGTCCATCTATATCGACCTTTTATCTATTTATTTTTCTTCGGAAAGGTATTTACTTTGCATTTGTATCTTAATCATTCAATATTAACAAGTAAATGATGATTTATGGGTGAAACTTGTCCCCGCGTCAAGCGCGGGAACGGGACAAATCGATAAATCATCATTTACCGCAGATAACTTAATTACTAATTATCATGAAGCAAACAACAGGCTATTTATTATTGATCTGTCTCGTCTCGGCAATGGGCGGATTACTGTTCGGTTACGACTGGGTGGTGATCGGAGGAGCCAAGATATTTTATGAACCCTTTTTCAACCTGGAAGGTTCGGCAGCCCTTCGCGGCTGGGCAATGAGCAGCGCACTGATCGGCTGTTTAGTGGGAGCTTTGCTTTCGGGTGCTTGGAGCGATCGCTACGGGCGTAAGAAAATGTTGATCGCGGCCTCTTTCCTTTTTGTCGCTTCGGCCGTCGGGACTGGGGCGGTGGACAGTTTTTTCTGGTTTGTTGTCTACCGCATTGTCGGAGGATTCGGTATCGGTATTGCATCGAATGTCTCTCCGGTTTATATAGCCGAGGTTTCCCCGGCATCCGTCCGTGGTAAGTTTGTTTCGCTCAACCAACTGACGATCGTGTTAGGTATTTTGATGGCTCAGTTGGCGAACTGGCAGATCGGCGAATATTTTACGGCCGGCAGCGAAACGCTGAGTGCGGAAAGTATTGAATGGGCCTGGCGCTGGATGTTTTGGGCCGAGTTGGTTCCGGCGGGATTGTTCTTTGCCCTCTCCTTTGTGATTCCCGAAAGTCCCCGCTGGCTGATCCTGCGCAACCGCACGGAGGGGGCGCACGCCGTACTGCAACGCATTTACCGCTCGTCGGAGGCGGCCGACGGAGAGATCGCCTCGATCCGCAGCGCCGAAGCCGCGGCGCCGAAGTCCGAATGGCGGGCGCTGACGTCGCCGGGAATGCGCAAGGCGCTTCTGATCGGCGTAGCGATCGCCATGCTGGGGCAGTTCATGGGCGTGAACGCCGTGCTCTACTACGGCCCCACGATCTTCGAGGACGCGGGACTTTCGAGCGGCGATTCGCTCTTCTCGCAAGTGCTCGTGGGCGTGGTGAACATGCTGACCACCGTCCTGGCGCTCGTCATCATCGACCGCGTGGGCCGCAAACAACTGGTCTATTGGGGCGTGTCGGGCATGATCCTCTCGCTGCTCTGCATCGGCGTTTACTTCCTCGCCGGAGCCGCCTGGGGGCTTTCCCCGACCTTCCTGCTGGTCTTCTTCCTGGCCTACGTCTTCTGCTGCGCCGTGTCGATCAGCGCCGTGATCTTCGTGCTGCTCTCCGAGATGTACCCCACGCGCATCCGCGGACTGGCCATGTCGATCGCCGGGCTCTCGCTCTGGGTCGGAACCTACCTGATCGGCCAACTGACCCCCTGGATGCTCGAGACGCTGACCCCCGGAGGCACTTTCCTCCTCTTCGCGGCCATGTGCGTCCCCTACATGCTCATCATGTGGCGCGCCGTACCCGAAACCACGGGGCGTTCGCTCGAGGAGATCGAACGCTACTGGCAGCAGAGCAAATGAAAAACGCAGATAATTTTTAACCGCAACAATATGGATTTTCAACATTTGGCCGACCAATACCGGTCGGAACTCATGGACAGCGTACTGCCCTTCTGGCTCGAACATTCCCAGGACAAAACCTACGGAGGATACTTCTCCTGCCTCGACCGCGACGGAAGCGTATACGACACCGACAAGTTCATCTGGCTCCAGGGACGCGAGGTGTGGCTCTTCTCGATGCTCTGCAACAAGGTCGAAAAACGCAAGGAGTGGCTCGACTGCGCCATCCAGGGCGGCGAGTTCCTTCGGAAATACGGACACGACGGGAAATACGACTGGTACTTCTCCCTGACGCGCGAGGGCAAGCCCATCATAGACCCCTACAACATCTTCTCCTACACATTCGCCACCATGGCTTTCGCACAGCTGGCAATGGCGTCCGGAAACGACGAATACGCGCAGATCGCGAAGAAGACATTCGACCGGATACTCGAAAAACGCTCGAATCCAAAGGGTAAGTGGACAAAGGCTCACCCGGGAACGCGACCGATGAAGGATTTCGCGCTCCCGATGATCCTCTGCAACCTCGCCCTCGAAATCGAACAGCTCATAGACCCCAAACTCATCGAGGAGACGATCGACGTATGCCTCCACGAGGTAATGGACGTATTCTACCAGAAGGACCTCGGTCTCATCGTCGAAAACCTTTCCGCCTCGGACAACTCGCTGGTGGACTCCTTCGAGGGCCGCTCGATAAATCCGGGACACTCGCTCGAGGCGATGTGGTTCATAATGGACCTCGGAAAAAGACTCGGACGCCCCGAACTGATCCAGCGCGCCGTAGAAATAGCGCTCCGGACCATCGAATACGGATGGGACAAGCAGTACGGCGGGATATTCTACTTCATGGACCGCCTCGGACATCCCCAGCAGCAGCTCGAGTGGGACCAGAAAATCTGGTGGGTGCACATCGAATCCGCGATAGCCATGATAAAGGGATACCAGCTCACAGGAAACCAGAAATGCCTGGACTGGTTCGAAAAACTGCACCAATACATGTGGGAGCACTTCAAGGACCCCGAGTTCCCCGAGTGGTTCGGATACCTGAACCGGCGAGGCGAAGTCCTCCTGCCTCTGAAGGGAGGAAAATGGAAGGGGTGCTTCCACGTACCGAGAGGTCTGTTCCAGATATGGAAGATCCTCGAACAATGCAAATAAAACCGACCGAAAAGATGAAACGAACGTTATTCGCGATCCTGTTATCGCTCTGGAGCGCCTGCGCGTGGGCTGCGGGCACGGTTACGGTCAAAGGACGCGTCGTCTGCGACGGCCGGGGCGTGGCGAACGTCCGGATCTCCGACGGCGACGGATTCGCCCGGACCGACGAAAAGGGATATTACACGCTGGAAGCCGATGCGCAAAGCCGGTTCGTCTTCGTCTGCGTGCCGGCGGGGTACGATGCCCCGACGGAAGAGGGCGTCGTACGCTTTTCCCGGCCGCTGCCGTCCGGAGGCGGGACCTGCGACTTCCGGCTGCTGCGCCGCCCGGGCGACGATACGCGCCACGGGTTCGTCGTCATCGCCGACCCGCAGATATACGCCCGGAAAGAGTTCCCGCAACTGGCCGAGGCGGCCGACGACATCGCAGCCACGGTCCGCGGCTACGGCGACCTGCCGTTCCACGGAATCTGCTGCGGCGACATCGTGCACCTGGACCACTCGCTCTACGGCGAGTACAACGACGTGATGGCCCGGACGGGACTCGTCTTCCGCAACGTGATCGGCAATCACGACATGACGCTCTACGGCCGGTCCCACGAAACCTCCTTCACGAAATTCGAAGATACGTACGGCCCGACCTACTATTCGTTCGACGTCGGCCGCATCCATTACGTAGCGCTCAACGACAATTTCTACATCGGACGCGAATATTTCTACATCGGCTATCTCGACGAGCGGCAACTGCGCTGGCTGGAGAAGGACCTCGCTTCCGTGCGCCCCGGCTCCACGGTGGTCGTCTGCCTGCACATCCCCTCGACCTGCGAAGAGGCGGACCGCAAGCAGTTCAGCTACGACAACGCCTCCCTGACGATGGCGAACCACCGGGCGCTCTACGAACTGCTGAAACCCTTCCGGGCACATATCGTCTCGGGCCATACGCACACGACCTGCAACCAGCCGATCGCTCCCGGCCTGTACGAACACGTGACGCCCGCCCTGAGCGGCGCATGGTGGCAGGGATCGCTCTGCACCGACGGCACCCCGGCCGGATACGGCATCTACGAAGTGGACGGCGACCGCATCGAATGGTACTACAAATCGACGGGACACCCGGCCGACTACCAGATAAAACTGTACGACGGGCGCGAATGCCCGCAGTTCGAGGGGTATGCCGCAGCCAATATCTGGGCCAGCGACCCGGCCTGGCGGGTGGAGTTCGAAATCGACGGCAGGCCGTGCGGCCCTGCCGAACGGTTCCGGGCATACGACCCGGAAGCGGCACGGCTCTACTCCGACCCCGACCGGCTGGAGCACAAATGGATCGCTCCCTCCGAATCGGACCACTACTACCGGGTTCCGCTGCCCGAAGGGGCCTCGCGGGTCGAAGTCTCGGCGACCGACCGTTTCGGCCGCAGGAGCACGGCGGCACTCGATCTGAAATAAACCGGCAAAGACACGACACATGAAAACATTACGAACGAAGTACCTGTCATTGACAGCCGCCCTGTTTCTCCTGTCCTGCAACGCCCCCGCACGCTACGACGTGGTGATCGTGGGCGGCGGGACGAGCGGGACGGCCGCGGGCCTTCAGTCGGCGCGCCTCGGGGCGCGGACGCTCCTCGTCGAGGAGTTCGACTGGCTGGGCGGCATGCTCACCTCGGCGGGCGTGAGCGCCACGGACGGCAACTACGCCCTGCGCGGCGGCATCTGGGACGAATTCCGGAGCGAGCTGGAGCGGCACTACGGCGGCCCGGAAGCGCTCCGGACGGGGTGGGTGAGCAACATACTGTTCGAGCCCTCGGTGGGCGACAGCCTGTTCAAACGCATGGCGGCGCGCGAGCCGAACCTCGAAGTGCGCTACCGCACGACGGCCGCCGGATTCGACCGCCGCGACGGGGTGTGGCATCTGGAGATCGAGTGCGGCGGGAAACGCGAGCGCATCGCGGCCCGCGTGCTGATCGACGCCACCGAACTGGGCGACGTGGCCCGGGAGCTGGGCGTACCCTATGATGTGGGCATGGATGCCACGTCGGAGACCGGCGAGAAGGAGGCGCTCGAAGCCCCGAACGACATCGTGCAGGACCTGACCTACGTGGCCGTGCTGAAGGATTACGGGCGCAACGTCACGATTCCGCGTCCCGAAGGCTACGACCCCGCGCTGTTCGCCTGCTGCTGCATCAACCCGCTCTGCGTCTCACCCAAGGAGCCGGACCGCATGTGGCCCCGGGAAAAGATGATTACCTACGGGAAACTCCCCGGCGGGAAATACATGATAAACTGGCCGATCGAGGGCAACGACTACTACGTGAACATGATCGACATGGATGCCGCGGAGCGTGCCGAAGCCGTCCGGCGGGCGAAAAACCACACGCTGTGCTTCGTCCATTTCCTCCAGACCGAACTGGGATTCCGCACGCTGGGCCTTGCCGACGACGAGTTCCCCACCGGGGACCGTCTGCCGTTCTATCCCTACCACCGCGAATCGCGGCGCATTCACGGACTGGTGCGCTTCACGCTCAACGACATCACCGACCCCTACGCCAACACGCTCTACCGCACGGCGATCGGCGTGGGCGACTACCCCATCGACCAGCACCACACGCGCTATCCGGAGTGGAGTTCGCTGCCGAACCTCTATTTCCATCCCGTGCCGTCGTACGGCGTGCCGCTGGGCGTGATGCTGCCCGCGTCGCAGCCGGGGCTGATCGTGGCCGAGAAATCCATCTCGGTAACCAACCTGGTGAACGGCTCCACGCGCCTGCAGCCCGTGGTGTTGCAGATCGGACAGGCGGCCGGAGCGTTGGCCGCACTGGCCGCGGCGGATGGCTGCGAACCTTCGGAGGTCTCGGTCCGCAGGGTGCAGGAGGTGATTCTCGACGACGGAGGCTACCTGCTGCCGTACCTCGACATACCCTCGACCGACCCGCGCTTCAAGGCCATGCAGCGCATCGGGGTGACAGGAATTCTGCGCGGACGCGGTGCGAACGTGGGATGGTCGAACCAGACGTGGTTCGACGCCGGGAAACACGTTTCGGAGGCGGAGCTGCGCTGCGGACTGCATGCTGTTTACCCCGCGGTGGCCGAATCGGCGGACCCGGCGGCCGTGAACGGTGCGCGGCTGGCCGTGATGCTTTCCGAGGCCCTCGGAAAAGATACGGCCGCCGCGGTGCACGAGAAAGCTGCCGGGCTGCTCGCGGATTACGATGCCGCAAGGCCCCTCACGCGCATCGAATGCGCCCAGATCATCGACGCCCTGGCTGACCCGTTCCGCTCGGTCGGGATCGACATATACGGAAACTACATACACGCAACAAACGAGAACCCGCAATGAAAAAACTCGCAACCATACTCCTGCTGGCTTTCGCCGCGGCGGGGGGCGCCGGATGGCCGGGGGGCTCGCGGCGTCGG
>OGPY01002053.1_pt1 | contig 13394 bp, 5 predicted proteins | sample 1553121 | NCBI WGS metagenome assembly OGPY01 (sample SAMEA2580004, study PRJEB22360) | human gut metagenome
AATCTCCTTTTCCCAGCTTTTCAAATGCATCCGGGCAATCAGCAAGAAGCTTATGAGCAAACTGTGCTGCGTAAGCATCTCCAAGTGCATATCCCTGAAAATATCCTACACATCCTGAAGCCCAGTGCACATCCTGCAGGATTCCTTCCTGATGATTCTTTGGAGTAAATCCCAGATATTCCTGATATTTTCTGTTCCATGCTTCTTCAATTGTATCCACTGTCAGTTTTCCATCGAAATATTCTTTTTCAATTTCGTAACGGATGATGATATGCAGGGTATTGGTAAGCTCATCCGCTTTCAGACGGATCAGTCCCGGTTTTACTTTATTGAGTGCCGCAAGGAATGTATCCAGAGAAATCTCTTTGTATTTTGGCACTTCCTTCTGCAGATATGGGTACAGGTTCTCCCAGAATTCTCTGGTTCTTCCTACATGATTCTCGTAGAATCTGGACTGGGATTCATGCATTGCACCTTCAATTCCGCCCCAGAGTCCGCTTTCTGCAACCTCATCGTTCGCATTATAATTATAGAGTCCGTGTCCGGTCTCATGAACCACTGCCAGAATCGCATGGATCAGCTCATCACAGTTTGTGGATGGTCTGGAATCACGAGGTCCGGTGCAGACACATACCGGATGATGGATCTCAAATAAAGTACTCTTATCTTTATCAAGTCCCAGGATCTCCTGCGCTTTCTTCACAATACGAAGTACTGTATCATGATCTGCTTCACATTCCAGAATGGAATCATCAATCTTACTCTGTTCTTCTCTTACCGCATTTAAAATTTCGCAGACAGCATCTTTGATTTTTGCCAAAATTGCATCAATCTCTTCCAGACGATAATACTCACTTAAGCCCAGGGTAATGGCTATCTCATCCAGACGGCTGGATGGAAGGATGATCATAAGATTGGCGATTCTGCCGATTACCTTAACCCCTTTGTAGGTAGTGCCTGCCGGCACATTGTCATCCAGTATACCCCTGATCACGTATCCCCATTGCGGATTCTGCAGGATCCTGTCTACATATTCCTCGGCAGCGCGGCTGTATCCTACCAGCAGCACCTGCTTCTGATTCATTCCCTTTTTTCGCATGTCCCGGAGAATGTAGAATATGAACATACGCACACACCATTCCAGAACAATGTTGATCACACAGAAAGAAACCAGTGTAAGACGGGAATAATCCAACTCTTTAAAATTATAAAGTGCAAACATGATGATAAGGAGCCCTAACGCGTTTGCCTTCACAATTCCGGCAAGCACGAGACGACGCCCCTGCATTCGCATCGGTGTATAAAGATCAAAAGCCTGGTAAAGAAGCACGTAGCCCGGAATAATAAAAATCAGCATGAACATATATTCCTGGACAGTCTTGGACTGAACCGCAGAATGCTCAAAAATTCCCTGAAAACGGATCAGCCATGCCAGCGCATAGGAGGCCGCAATCACAAATACATCGATCAGCATATGGAGACGACTGAAATTTTTCTGGTTATCTTTAATCAATTTCCGCCACCTCATTTAAGTTCATTGCCTTTATCTTATAATAGATGCATCCCAAAAGCAACAAAATCTTCCCTCCGAAATATAAAATTTCTGTGAAAATATGGAGTTTTAACCGGCAAATCGCCTAAAAATGTTGATCCAGAGCTCAACCTGCAGCTGGATATAACGTGGAAAATTCCTCATGGAAAACTTTACTTTCCTGTTCTTCCGGCTGATCTGGAAGCCATTTTTAATTCCTGCCAGATACTCCCTGCCAAAGCCTTTTGACGCAAAAAACAGGATTTTTGCCCCGAATCCGACAAGCAGAAATGGAAGGTTCAGAACGATCTGAAGGAACGGCATGTTCTTGTAAATAAGGTAAATATTATTTCTGGATGAATACCGGATCTTAAACTGATTATATCTGGAACCGCTTGTTCCGCTTCCCACATGATAAACTTTCGCCTTTGGAGCATACCAGTTCTGATACCCAAAGATCCGGGCGCGATAACCGATATCCAGATCCTCCAGATAGGCAAAATGCTCTTCATCAAAATCCCCGATCCGGTCGATGATTTTTTTTCTGTAAATGGCAGCTCCCGCACAGGCGGAAAAAATCTTCTGCTCTTTATCGTAATGGTTAATGTCCTTGTCTTTTCCTCTGGCAAACGCCCATCCCAGCGCACAATAATAATTACCCGCATCATCCATCTTGTCATGGTCGTGAAGCTGGATCATTTTTGCCTGGCAGGAAAAAGCTTTTTTATGTCTTCTGAGGGCCGCTACCATCTCTTCCAGAAAATCCGGTTCTGCTTCCGTGTCATTATTCAGAAGCAGCACATACGGAGAGCGTGCCGCATGAATTCCCTCATTCACAGCTCTGCTGAATCCGTAGTTTTCCGGAAGCTGGATCATGTGAACCCACGGATATTCCGCGGAAACAAAAGCACAGCTGCCATCTGTGGAGCCATTGTCCACCAGTATAACTTCAAAATTGCGGATGGTCTGCCTCTCAAGGCTTGAGAGTACGCCATCCAGATATGCCATTCCGTTAAAATTCGGTATGACTACTGATACTTCCTGCATTGGTTCATCCCTTCTTCTTTCCCATTCCCGGAAGAGGCTTCAGGGAATAATTCCATTTTGACAGAGAAAGATTTTTGTTATAGTACGGATCTCCGTTTTTTAGGATCTCCATCCAGTGAGAACGGATATATTCGATTTCCGACTGGAAGCGGCGCACCTTCTTCTCGTCATCCTCTGCTCCCCTGGATTTCGATTCATAATGGTACAGCTCGGCATACGGATCATATACGACGAGATATCCAAGCTCCCGCACCTTCAGGCACAGATCAACATCATTGAAAGCGACGGACAGTTCTTCTTCAAAGCCGCCGACCTCCTCAAAAACCTCTTTTTTCATCATCATGCACGCTGCTGTCACCGCACTCACATTCATCTGGAGCGATGCCTTATGCAGGTAGCCGCTTCTTCCGCGCGCCAGCCCTAAAAAGGCGTGGCCCGCAATGCCGCCGATACCGATGATGATACCCGCATGCTGCACCGTGTTATCCGGGTAATACAGCTTCGCGCCGACCGCCCCGATCTGCGGTCTTTGCAGATTGGACACCATCTTTTCCATAAAATCGGGTGTGATAATTTCCATATCGTTATTGAGAAACAGGAGATACTCTCCCTTTGCCTCTTTGACGCCGAAATTATTGATCGCAGAATAGTTAAAGCCCTGTTTTGGATACTTCAGGACACGGATGCCCTGTGCTTCGAGTTCTTTGTAATAGGAAAACGTTGCTTCCTCAGTGCTGTTGTTCTCAATAATCAGAATCTCATAGGATGGATACATGCACTTCTTCTTAATGGATTCCAGACAGGTGCGTAACGTATCGGCCTGATCCTTGTTCGGGATCAGAATCGAAACCAGAGGCGTTCCCCGCAGTTTATAATCTAAGCCATAATCCGAACGCAGTGTGACGGTTCCCTCTTCGCCGCAGCGCGCAAGGTTTCCCTCAATTGCCTTTTTTCCGGCCTCATACGCGTACAGCTTGCTTGCCGGATTGTCTGCGGTGGAAGCGCTGTGGACCCTCCAGGGATATAAAACTCTCGGAATGTGTACAATTTTTCCCGCCATTTCCGTGCAGCGGAAGATATAATCATAATCCTGCGCCCCATTGTATTCCGGACGAAGGCCGCCGGTTTTCTCCGCAATCTCCCGCCGTACAACGAAGAAATGGCAGATATAATTGTTTGACCGCAGCAGATCCAGATTGAAATCCGGTTTGAAATGCGGCTGGAAAAACTTATGCCCGTCCATTGACATTTTATCTTCGTCTGAATAGAGCAGACGGATATCTCTGTTTTTATTTAAAGCTTTCACACACTCAAACAGTGCATGTGGAGTCAGTTCATCATCATGATCTGCAAATACGATAAAATCTCCGGTTGCCGCTTCCATAGCCGCATTGGTATTCTCTGCGATCTGAAGTGCCTGTTCATTACGGATCACACGGATTCTCTCATCGCTTTTTTCCAGTCCGGCGAGATAATCGGTAAGAGGGGAGTCTGCCCCACTTCCGTCGGAAAGACAAAGCTCCCAGTTTCCGTAAGTCTGGGCCTCAATGGAATCCACCAGCTGCTGGAGATATTTCTCCGGAGTCTTATAAAGCGGGATCACAATGCTGAACTTTGGATTCCAGGAAAATTTTGTTTTTCTTTCTTCCGCAAGTTCAGCCTTATCCGGCAGGTGCTTCACGATCCATTTGGAATAATCCACAGGACGATTTTTCCGGTTCATCACTTTTCCGAAAACTTTTCCGGTGAGGGCTGCTGCCCCGTGAAGTTTCATGTAGCGGCTTCCCTTCCGGGAATATACCGCGGCTTTCTCCGCAAGGCGCTTCTGTGGCTGCAGATGTACCAGACGAAGTGTCCGCACATTGCCGGCCTCAAATACAATGTAAAATTCCTTCACATTGTCATAATGGAATTCAAAGAAAAATCCGCTCTTCTCATCAATTTCTGTTTCCTGGTACTGGTTCTGCACGTCCACACGTTTCAGTCTGGTGATCTCGCAGGGGATTTCCTTCCGGCTGCGGTCTTCCAGACGAATGGTTAAGGGACGGTTAAAAGCTGCCCATCCACGGACACGGCAGATTTTTTCTGCGGATTCCACCTCAATACTTTCGATAAAGTACTGCGGTTTTCCCTGCTTTTTGTAAAGCTGCGCTGCAGAAACAGAAAACCACTGGATGCGTTTTCCGCCTTTTACTGCATAAACAACAAGCTTCTTTTTGCCTTCCAGATCCGGCAGACAGATCTCCATCTGTACACGCTCTCCGTTTACCAGATCCAGATCTTTAAAGCGCTCCAGGGCGCTGACACGCTCCTGGGCACTGATGGCTGCCGGAAGTTTTTCCCCGTCAAGAACGGCTTCCGGCTTATGGTCTTTCGGCCAGGTTCCCTGAAGGTGATACAGGGAACTGTCCTTCAGGTCAAACCTGTCTTTTTCTACTTCGTATAGCTCTCGCTGCATAACAATTCCTCCATTGCGTCCTTTCCGGTATTCTCTGTCAGGTAATGTTCCATGACTTTCTCATGTGCCGCCTCTCCCATGGCTTTTCTGGCCTTCTCATCCGTTACCAGAGATTCCAGGGCACTGACCCATTCTTCTTTCGTGGTGCACATCCAGCCGTCTTTTCCATTTTCGATCACATATTCCATCTCACGGTTGCGGCTCATGACACTTGGAACTTTTACAAGTGCTGCCTCCGTCCACTTGTTTTCGGACTTGCAACAGTGGAACAGGCTGTTCTCCAGCGGCATCAAATTGATGTCCAGCCCTGCGATCACGCCAGGCAGCTGTCTCCAGTCCATAAACGGAAGCTTTTCAATACGGTTCTGTACCGGCTCCATTCCGGACTCATCCAGAACACCTACCAGCTTCAGATAAACCTCAGGATGACGCTCCATCACTTCCAGAAGTGCGGCTTCCACCTGGGCAAAATCCTGGTCATGGGTCTTGGAACCGCTTAAATATCCTATATAGATCCGGTCTTTATCTTTGTCTGTCTGCTCCACTGCTTCGTGGGACAGAACCTCCATCTCCATGCTCATGCAGTTACGGTTGATGACCACCGGTTTTCCCGGAAATTCTTCCCGGATCTCACCAGCCAGGGTTTCCGTGGATGTGAAATATCCGTCGCAGAATTCCATACATCCGTGGATACGGTCTGTGGTTGTGCGGAAATCGCTGTACTCGCTTCCCTTCAGGAAATGCAGCCCGGAGATTTTTTCGTAATCAAATACCAGGTCATCCACATCATAGTAAACAGGGATTCCGGCTGCTTTCGCCCGGTTGACCAGCATCTCCGCTTCCATAAGTTTGCTACAGCGGTACATCACAACTGCCGTATATTCCTCGATGTTCTCCTGCTCTGTCTGGTCCATCTGGATAAATTTCGATGCATATCCGTTAAGGATCAGCTGTTCCCGGAAATGTTCCACACGATATCTGGATGCAAAGGAGATTTCCTCCCCGACGAAAAGAATCTTGCGGTTTTCCACAGGAAATTCATTTTCGCCGAGAGTTTTCCACAGGGAAATCATCTCTTCCACAATATTTTCCGGCTGCTCATTCTTAAGGACAAGGCCTTTCTCATAACGTTTCACACGTTCCACAGGTGCACCTACCGGAAGTCCGGCTACCGGGAAGCCCATGGAGATGATCTCGGAAGTTGTGTAGGAGAAAGTCTCCGGCCATACGGACGGGATCAGGAACATGTCAATATCCTGCTCCAGGGTAAGTCTCGGGATCTCTTCTCTTGTATATCTTCCAGTCTGGGAAAATACCGGGCTTTCGATCTCTTCGTCGGAAGTACCGATCAGTCTCAGACGGATGTTCAGATCATTCTCTTCGATATATTTTACAAGCGCCTTCACAACTTCCAGGCCTTTTTTATAGCAGAGCACACCGATGAGGCCAATGTTAAAGGTCTCTGTGGTCTTTCTGGTTTTCTTCACTGCCGGAAGATAATGTGGTGCATGCGGAATCACATGGAGATTGTATACATCCGGATAAGCACGCTTGAACAGCTTCGCCGTATCATCGGAAAACGCACGGATCTCGTCACAGTTCAGTAAGAATTCACGGAATTTTGTACGCCAGAGAGTTCCACTTCCGTACTCTGTGCAGGCATTGCTGCGGTTGTCCGGAACGCATTTGTCGCAGACCTCACAGGATGGCACGCCGCAGTATTTTCCCCTGGCATCGATCAGGTTCACTGCCGGACAAAGGGCGAAAAAGTCATGAAGAAGCATGAGGATCTTCGCCCCCTGCTCTCTCTTAAGACGCAGGATACGCTCCAGGGTTTCGTAGAGATTCTGGTAAGTTACAAGCTCGTTGATCCAGATCTCGTCCACACGCATCAGCTCGTCAAGTGCAGTTTCCAGATCATTGGCAAAAAATTCCATCTCGTACTGCTTATACTGATAAGTAAAGTAAAAACGATTGCTTACGATATTATAGCGGATGGTCACAAAACGGTATCCTTCCCGCAGTGCCAGACGCCTTTTCTCAACAAGATAAGCCGTAGCTCCACCACCCAGATCATGGTCAAAAGCCACAATGGTAGGCACATCCAGTTTCTTATTGAGAAGTTTCATTTCCACATAAAGCCTTACCGGACGGAGCGGATCTCTTCTGCAGTAATCTGCGGTATCCTTGTTGTAATCCGGATGTTTGCGGAGCAGTGCGTCGCTGTGCTCTTTCAGAAGGCGCTGTTTCTCCTCGGACGGGAAGCTTCCACCATGCTTGTGATATACAAACAGGTTATCTACATGTACGTTCTCATAACCTGCTGCTATGGCACGCTGACACCAGTCATTTTCCTCTCCGTAGCCTTTTCCGAAGTTCTCCTCATCCAGAAGTCCGACTTCTCTGATGGCTTTCAGGTTCATACCCATGCAGAATCCCACACCTGTAGGCATGGATGGATACTGCGGGCGGATCATGCGGAATTCATCATCGATCTCCCACAGCGGCATTCCCTCAAACAGTTTGTTATCCCGGCAGAAATCCGGGAAACTGCAGATGGTTCCACAGGTGGTAAACGGTGTGGTGGTGGCGATCTTTTCCTTTGCGAAGATCGGAAGCATCAGGCGCTCCAACCATTCTTCCGGAACCTCCACATCTGTATTTACAAGGGCAACGTGATTTTCCGCCATCTTTAACGCACGGTTTACAGACGGAAGGAAGCCCATATTGGTCTCATTGTTAAGAAGTACCACATTGTCATGCTCTGCGGCATATTTTTCCAGATATTTTCCTACTTCCAAGTCCGGGCTCTTGTCATTTACAATGATCAGGCGATACGGAACCTTTGTCTTCTCAATTCCGGAAAACAGGGCGTCAAAATACTCCAGACCATTATAAACCGGCACGATCACATCCACCTTCTGCTGATAAACAGCCTGTGGATAATCTTTTCTCACACTGCGGACATAACGCTGTTTGAAGTGGCGGAGATTTCCGATACTCTTCGGATCTTCAATGGCATATACCAGAAGTTCCTTCTGATCTCTGGTTCCGGGAATCTTTCCAATGAGGAATCTTCCGGTATCTGCTGCTGTTCCGTATTCCAGAAAAACAGAAATCTCTGCCGGCGCAAGAACCGTTGCCAAGAAAGAAAATCCCGCACTTTCCGCCTCCGGCTTTCCAATGGCATTGGCTACATCCGTACGGTAGATCGTAGTACAGGAAGCCTCCTGAAGCTTCTGTGTTCCCTGATAAAATACGATCCTTGGCTGTCCCATGGAAGCAAATGTAGGATCAAATGCCCAGCCAATGGCATTTAAAGTACCATTTTCATAATGGAAAAAATCAACACTTCCCATACAGGTAGGAGTTGCCTCCACTCCCATCACAGTTGCTGGCTCTGTATGATAATGGAGAACTTTTTTGACCAGCCTTTTCACCTGAGCTTTTTTGCCAGGATGACGCAGTGCCTCTTCCTGCATACGGGCTGCCTCTTCCGCCGCCTGTTTTGCTGCACGTTCGGCCTCTTTTTTAACTCTTTCCTGTTCCCTGCGTACTTCCCGTTCTTTTTCAAATGCCAGAAGCTTTTCCACATCCGGAAGCTCCAGACAGTCAAGTTTTCCCTCAATTACGATCTTATCTACATTTTCCGGGTGTGTAACGTGAATAAGATAAAAACCATCGGTTGTAAAAAATGCGGTTATACTGTTGTCCACCTTCATATGAACACCCTGCGGCACAAGTTCTGCACTGCATCCGCAGTCCAGGCGCTCTACTTTTACTTTCAGGAAATGACCGTTTGCCGGATTCCATCGGAGATTCTTTATCCCCTCAATTTCGGAAAGATCAAACTCCACCCGAAAACGGTTTCCTGTAAGTTTTCCCTCTGCATAAAGCGTATGTTCTTCACAGAAGCCCTCACCAAGATCATAGTAAATCTTACTGTGCATCTGGTGTTTTTCTCTTTCTCTGTTCACCAGCTCTGTTACGGAAACCGGTACTTTTTTCTGTTCAAACGGAAGCAGGGATCCACATCCAACATACTCATAAACAAAATGCATGGTCCATTTCATGAAGATCTCATAATCTGTGTAACCGATTTCAAATTCTGCCATCATATCATCTTCATGTATCAGCTGTGGCAGCTCCGGAATATGAGTATACAGTTCATGGATCAGACGCCACATAATGAAATTCACCGGTACAGGAAAATCAAACATCCATTCATAATCAATGATCTGATTTTGGCTTTCACCCATGAAAATATTACTGCAGATCAGATCCACATTGGCAGGGCAGACACATTCATAATCTGTTCTTCCGGGATATTTTCCAAATACCTCACAGAACTCTTTCGTTCTGTAATCCATGATCCTGCGGGACTGGAAAAAATCCCGATGGAAATTCTTAAGAAGTCCTTTGAGCTCCCCGGTTTTTCCTTCATGAGCAAGTTCAGCGATTTCCTGATGAAGAGTTTTTCCGGTAAGAAGCGGATAGCTGACTTTTCCGTTTTCTGCCTTGCATGGAAGATTTTTATATTTATCAGAGCCTGTTTTTTCCGCTCCAAGCTTTTCCAGGGTCTTCAGGAACCACTCTGCCTCAGGCACCATGGCCTCTTTTTCTGCACGGACCTCTCCGTTCTCACGAACGATCTTTGTCAGAAGCCGAAACTTTTCCTTTCGTTCCTGATTCAGTTTTACATAGAGAATTTCTTCCTTCTCCTGTCTTTCTGTTCTTCCGGCCTCCACAAGGAAAGAATTCACAAAACTGCTCAGGATCTTCTCTTTTTCAAAAGCTTTTACCCCTGCATGTTCTGAGAAAAGATCCGCTGTCTTATCTGTGTACACCGGATAGTTTCTTCCATAGGAATTGGTATAAAGGCTCTCATCTGTAAAAATTTCTGTAGGAAATTTGTAATCCGGGTACGGGTAATAAAAGTGCAGAAAAGGAAAGCCGCTGTTTTCCAGCAGCTCTCCCAGTTCATTCTTGGAAAAGGTGCGCACAGACTGATTTCCCGGATATCCGTTGATTCCGAAAAAGTGAAGATCTGTGTGATCCTCCGGTGCTCCGGCAAAGTACTTCAGTCCCAGTCGGTTCTCGATGGCGATCAGAAGTCTTCCCTCCGGTTTCAGGTATGCACCCATACGCTGAAGAAATGTCTCGTAAGGAGTTTTTCCTTCCGTAAAACTCATGGCATACTCCAGAACACCGTTTACTACCACATAGTCGAATTTCTCCGGAAAAGTCATGTCGTTGAGATTTCCAACCATGATCGTGAGATTTTCTTTATCATTGTTTCTTGCATAATTTATGTCTGCACGACGCTTGGAAAGCTCCACTGAAGTCACATGCCCGGCCTTGCGGCAAAGCATTCCGGTAATAGCTCCGCATCCGGCTCCGATCTCAAGAACGGAATCCGTCTCTTTCAGAGGGTACCAGCTTAAAATATTCTCCCGCAGTCCGGAAAAATGATAGACCATGGGAAAACTCACTTCATCCTCCGGCAGGTCCTCAAACGATTTCCCTTCCTGTGCCATTTTCAGAAGTGTTTCCTCGATATCCCCATCGGAATAATGATCCTTCGCCGTATAATAATCTAAATTCAACTCCGCCATAGTAGTTCCTCCACTTATTTCACAGATACTTTGGAAAACATGTCAAAATATCCCACTGCTTTTTTATCTGTGATCACCGTCAGATTGCACACATCATAAAGCCGGTGAAATACGGTAAAATCGCCGTCTTTATATCCTGTGCAGCCCAGACAAAGCATATATTCTCCTGCCTCCAGCGGCATTATCTGTTTAAAAGTAATCTCCCGCACATCACCGGCTTTCTGCGGTTTCACAGGAGTGTGTTCATACATGGTGTTTGTTCCTGTGATTTCCGTACCTTTCAGATCTTTCAGTGTGAATGCAAAAATCGGGTCATTGACATCTGCCTGAAAGCGTACCTTCATCTGAACAGAAAATTCTTTACCTTTTTCGATCACATTTGTAATCATTCCGGTATCATCCCGGATCGCAAAATCCACGATCTCTCCAAGCTTACTGCCATACTCAAGAACCTTCGGATTCAGATTCAGGCTGTCTTTCATAGCCCTGCCGCCTCCGGCATGCTCTTTTTTCGACACATTTTCTCCAGCTGTGCCATCTGTCAGCTGACCATCCTGCCCTGCTTCTGCATTCTCTGCACCTTCCTCCAGATCTGCATCATCATACTGATTCACCAGCACACGACGGTAGAGATTGACCATCTCCTTGGCGCCACCTTCCGCAAGCTTTTCTCCTTTGTTGAGAAGAACAACCCGATCGCAGTATTTTCCGATACTGCTCAGGTCGTGGCTTACGAACAAAATGGTCTTACCCATTTCCTTGAACTCCTCGAATTTCCGGTAACATTTTGCCTGGAAAAATACATCACCTACGGAAAGCGCCTCATCAACGATCAGGATCTCCGGATCGATATTGATGGCCACCGCAAAAGCCAGACGCACGAACATACCACTGGAGTATGTTTTTACCGGCTGATGGATAAACTCTCCAATATCTGCAAAATCCAGGATAGACTGCAGCTTGGCATCAATCTCCTCTCTGGAAAAACCGATCATACTTCCGTTGAGATATACATTCTCAAGTCCGGAATATTCTCCGTTAAATCCTGCTCCAAGCTCCAGAAGAGCGGAAATCCTTCCATTTACGGAAACTTCTCCACCTGTAGGAGAAAGTACGCCTGTGATGATCTTCAGGATCGTAGATTTACCAGATCCATTGGTTCCGATGATTCCTACTGTTTCCCCTTTATGCACCTGAAAAGATACGTGGTTCAGAGCATAGTGCTCTTTATATTTCTTTTTTCTGGATAATCCCAGAGACTCTTTAAGACGGTCCATGGGATTATCGTAAAGTTTATACATTTTACTGACATCATTTACTGAAATCGCAATATCTTCTGCCATTTTTAACCTCACTTTTGTGTAAATCGTTCACTCTCACAATCTGTCGCCGTTTTGCTGTTTTTCTGCGTACTGAGCAAGTTTCCGCAGGAGACTTCCCTGATTCGATCAAAGAACGTCTGCAAAATGCGGTTTCAGACGTTTGAATATTACAGATCCCAGTCCGAAAAGCAGGATCGTAACCACCCAGAAATAGATCGTCCATGAAGCATGGTTCCAGATTCCGACATGACCAAGCATGGAATCACGATAACCCGTAACTACATAGTACATCGGATTCAGCTTGAACAGCTTGATCAGCCATGGATGTGAAGACAGCATATTGATATCCCACATGATCGGTGTAAGCCATACGCCAACCTGGAGAAAAATGCTGATGATCTGGGTCAGGTCACGGAAAAAAATGACGATTGCACTTGTGGCATACACAAGCCCCAGTACCAAAAGGAAGGTACAGATGGAATAATAAATGATCTGCAGTGTATATAAACTTGGTGTATATCCATAACATGCGCACAAAATAAGTGCGAACACTACAAAAAACACATGCACAAAAAGTGCGGAAATGATCTTCACGATGGGAAGAATACTGATCTTAAATACAACCTTTTTTACAAGGTAATTGTACTCAATCAGTGCATTGGTTCCACCGTTTAACGCATCCTGGAAGAAAAACCACGGCACGATACCGGATACCAGATAGAGTACAAAAGGATAATCCGATACAGTTCCGGCTTTCAGTCCCACGGAAAATACAAACCAGTAGACCAGGATCGTCACGATAGGCTGGATGAATGCCCAGACAATGCCAAGATAGGATCCTGCATATTTTGTTTTGAAATCATTTTTTGCAAGGCTTAAAACCAGCTTTCGATTCTGGTACAGCTCTGCCGGCAAAGCTAATATTTTCTTCATTCTGTAATTCCTTATCGATTCTTATATTCCTGGAAGCTTCCCCACTTCTGATCCTTGTCGGAGAAAATAAGCTCCATGCCTTCCGGGATCGGCCACTCTACATTGATGTCCTTGTCATTCCAGATCAGTCCGCCCTCATCGTTTGGATGATAGAAATCAGAGCATTTGTAGGTGAACTCCGCATTCTCAGAAAGTACAAGGAATCCATGAGCAAATCCCTTCGGGATAAAGAACTGTTTCTTGTTCTCAGCAGAAAGAACAACGCCGTACCATTTTCCGAAAGTCTTGGAACCCTCACGAAGGTCAACTGCAACGTCAAACACTTCTCCGTTTACCACACGTACCAGTTTGTCCTGCGGATAGTTGATCTGGAAATGAAGTCCGCGGAGGACACCGTAACGGGAGCTGGACTGGTTGTCCTGAACAAATTCCACATCAATGCCGGCTTCCTTGAAGTCATTGTAATTGTAAGTTTCCATGAAATATCC
>OGPY01002057.1_pt1 | contig 13384 bp, 10 predicted proteins | sample 1553121 | NCBI WGS metagenome assembly OGPY01 (sample SAMEA2580004, study PRJEB22360) | human gut metagenome
GGAGAGCATCTGCCTTACAAGCAGAGGGTCACAGGTTCGAGCCCTGTAGGTCCCACTTTTCTTGTAGTTATAAATGTAGCGCAAGATATGCCGATGTGGCTCAATTGGCAGAGCAGCTGATTTGTAATCAGCAGGTTATCGGTTCGAGTCCGATCATCGGCTTTTGATTTTAAAAATTAATATCGCGGGGTGGAGCAGTCTGGAAGCTCGTCGGGCTCATAACCCGAAGGTCGTTGGTTCAAATCCGGCCCCCGCAACTTCAAATAATCAACGGATAACGTTGGTTATTTTTTTTTACACAAAATGAACTCAAAATAAACTTTTGCGGTATAATAGGACAATAAGTGTATAGATGAAGAAAGGAAGGAAAGCAATGAATCAGAAGGCGGTCATAGCGATGAGCGGCGGTGTAGACAGCTCCGTTGCGGCATATTTGATGAAGGAAAAAGGATATGAGTGTATTGGAATTACGATCAAAACCTTTAATGAAACTGGTGATGGAATAAAACGAGAAAATACATGTTGTTCACTTGATGATGTGAGCGATGCGAGAAGTGTAGCTTGTACGCTTGGGATTCGCCACTTTCTTTACAATTTTACAGGTCAGTTTGAGGAGCATGTCATGAAGCGATTTGTGGATGCTTACGAGAATGGATGTACACCAAATCCTTGTATTGATTGTAATCGCTATATTAAGTTTCAGGAATTATATGAGCGTGCTAAGCTTATGGGTTATGATATCGTTGTAACAGGTCATTATGCACGCGTGGAATACAATGAGGCAACAGGTCGTTATCTTTTAAAGAAGGGATTAGATGCCAATAAGGATCAAAGCTATGTGCTTTACAGTCTTACACAGGAGCAGCTTATGCACACTCAGTTTCCGCTAGGAGAGCTGCCAAAGCCTAAGGTAAGGGAGATTGCTGAGGAGCAGGGTTTAATAAATGCTCGTAAACATGACAGTCAGGATATCTGCTTTGTAACTTCTGGAAGCTATACAGATTTTATTCGTCAGTATACGGGAAAGGAATATCCAGAAGGTGATTTTGTAGATCGAAAAGGCAATGTTCTTGGCCGTCATAAGGGAATAATCCATTATACTATTGGACAGCGTAAGGGATTAGGACTGGCGCTTGCAAAGCCTATGTATGTTTATGGAATAGATAAGGAAAAAAATCAGGTGATTTTGACAGATGAGGCTGATTTGTTTTCAAGTGAACTGATTGCAGATGACTTAAATTTGATTTCTGTTCCTAAAATTGAAGGAAAAATGCGTGTGAAAGCGAAAGTGCGTTATCGTCATACTGAGCAGCCAGCAACAGTAGAGCAGCTTGATGAAAAACGTATTCACGTTATATTCGATGAGCCGCAGCGTGCCATTACAAAAGGACAGGCTGTTGTGCTTTATGATGGTGATGTAGTTGTTGGAGGTGCAACAATTTGTGATACAGTTCGCCTAGAACGCTAGATTCAGATAATTTCATGCTTACTGGCAAATGTATAAAATCTGTTTCTCATGCATATAGTAGGAGTAATGGCGCAAACCGCAGCTAAGTGATGCGGAAACTGGCCCATAAGAAAAGAGATTGTGTATGGGAAACAGAAAAAGAAAGCACAGGGAACCGTTGTTTTGGCTGGAGGCAGCGTTTATCGTGCTGCTTTTAGCAGGTGCGTATGTGATAGGAAGTTATGCGCGTGCGAAGCAGAGTGATTCGCTTCAGGAGGTATTTGTTGCAGATCATGGAACAAATGTTGTTGAGGTAACAGACGCGCAAGGGACAATAACGGGAAGTGAAGTAGTTGATTACGATGAACTTATTTCAGATTATCGAAATATTTTGTTGGTTGGTGTAGATGCGAGAGATCAAAAGCGTATCGATAGAGGTGCGAACGCAGATGTTATCATGATTGTGAGCATCAATGAAAGCACAGGAAAAATTCGTCTGATATCTGTTCTTCGTGATACACTTCTTCGCCTGGAGAATCCTGGAAGCTATCATAAGGGCAGACTTTATGATAAGGCCAATTCACAGCTTTGTTATACTGATATTGCAGATATGATCAGCATGATTAATCGAAACCTTGATTTAAATATTAAGGATTATATTGTGTTAAACTGGCTGGCAGCGGCACAGGTAGTTGATACGCTTGGCGGTATTGAGGTATCAATTGAAAATCCAGAGGTAATTCGCTATATGAATGGATATCTGACGGAAGTGAATCAGCAGACAGGAATCTGGTCAGAACAGCTTGATGGAAGCGGGACATATAATCTGACAGGAACACAGGCAGTGGCATTTTGCCGTGTACGTTATGCCGGATTAGGTGATGTTGGGCGAACTGGTAATCAGCGAATGATTATTGAAAGATGTCTGAAAAAGGTTAAGAAATTGATTTTGACAAAGCCAACGACAGTTGTTAGAGCCGTATCAATCGGTATGGATAGTATTGCAACAAATCTTTCAATGCTGGAATTAGGAAATCTCGCATTTCAGGCGGGTGATTTTGAAATTGAAGAAAGTATTTCTTTTCCATTCCAATATGAGGCAGGTGAGTATCTGGGGCAGATATATGATTTGACAAAAGGTGTAAAAGATGCAGTTGTGGCAAGAGAATTGGCAGATAATGTTGTGCAGCTGCATGCCTATCTTTACCCAGAAGCAGCGTATGCCTATCATTTGCCAGAAGAAATCAAAAGAATCAGCGAGGATATCGCGTGGATGTCAGATGTGAAAAAATAGGTACAGTAGTTTCATAGAAGATAGGAGGAAGCATAGTGAAGATACTAGTAACAGTTCCATTTCAAAAAGAACATCAAGAGGAGCTAAAAAAAGAAGCGCCAGACGCTTTGTTTTTCTTCAAAGATGCGTACACGATAGATGATAAAAGAGATGAGAAACTATATCATGCTTTTTTGAAAGAGGCAGATATCATAATTGGAAATCCGTCTATTGAAGAGATAGCTTCTGCACCAAAGCTGAAATTTGTTCAGTCATCTAATGCAGGCGTAGAAAAATATACGCAGCAGCCAGGATTTCCAAGAAATGTTATGTTGTGTAGTATGTCAGGTGCATTTGGAGGGATTATTTCAGAGTATGTTCTTGGTGGAATATTGACAATGTATCGCAAATTTCCTAGTTATATTGAGCATCAGCAAAAACGTCTGTGGCAGGATGCAGGAAGTGAGCAGGCACTGATGGGAAAGACTGCGCTTATTTTAGGCACAGGCGATATTGGAACTAATATTGCAAAGCGTTTGAGCGCATTTGATGTCTATACGATAGGTATCAGACGAACTGCAAAATTTGCATCTGAATGGTTTGATGAGGTGTATACGCTTGATGCATTAGATGAGCAGATTTGCCGTGCAGATATCGTGATTGGCTGCCTGCCAAAGACAGTTAAGACGACACATTTGTTAAATCAAGGACGTCTTCGCAAAATGAAAAAGGGCGGACTAGTTGTAAATGTCGGAAGAGGAAGTTTAATTGTTCAGCCAGATTTGATTCAATTGCTCGAAGAAGGCTATCTTTCAGGGGCTGTGCTTGACGTGACAGATCCAGAGCCGCTGCCTAGTGATAATTTGATGTGGGGCATGAAGAATGTGCTTATAACACCACATGTTTCGGGAATTAGCTTTGGTCATACACCACAGGTAGAGGAGCGTGTTGCAAAAATCTGTGCTCATAATCTGAAGGCTTTTTTGAATCATACAGAGATGATGAATGTAGTGGATTGGGAAAGCGGTTACAGAAAAGGAGAAAAATATGCAGGATCAATCAATCTATGAAAAACTAAGAGAGTATGCAAAGAGTGATGCATACCCATTTCATATGCCGGGGCATAAACGTAAAGTGGATTGGATTTCGGATGTGTATGATATTGACATTACTGAGATTGACGGATTTGATGATCTGCATCATGCAGATGGTATTCTTGAAGAAGGTATGGCGCGCATGGCTAATGCAGTAGGGGCAAAGAAGTCATATTACATAGTTAATGGTTCAACATGTGGAATATTAGCAGCTATTTATGCGGCGTGTCCACAGGGAGCTACAGTTGCGGTAGCAAGAAACACTCATAAGAGTGTTGCCCATGCAATAATGCTCAGAGGACTAAAACCAACATATATTTATCCCCAAAATGTGGATAACTTGTGTATAAGTGGTCAAATTATCCCCAAAGATGTGGAAAAAGCTTATGAGCAATCCCCAGAAATTGCGGCAGTGATCCTGACATCGCCGACGTATGAAGGAATTGTATCAAATATACGGCAAATCGCAGATGTGGTACATGCACATGGCGGAGTTTTGATTGTGGATGAAGCACATGGCGCACATCTTCCATATGCTAATCATGGTGCTAATCAGGAAGAGACGTATCTTCCATATAGTGCAGTGCGTGAGGGCGCAGATATTGTCATTCAGAGCCTTCACAAAACACTTCCGTGTCTGACACAGAGTGCAGCACTTCATATATGCAGCGACAGAGTTTCGGTAAAAAAAATTGAGCGTGCCCTTCATATATTTGAGACATCTAGTCCATCTTATGTTTTGATGGCAGGAATGGATCTTTGTGTGCGCTATATGCAAGGCGAAGGCAAAAAAAAGCTACAAATGCTGACTGACAGACTGCAGCTTTTCTATGAACGAAGCGAGTCATGGAAACAACTGTGGTTTCTTTATCCGAAAATAAAAAGCGCAGACATGATTAGTATTCCGATTGCAGATTATACAAAAATTGTGTTTGGCGCAAAAGGATACAAGAATGCAGGAAGAAAGCTGCATGAAATTTTGCGCGACCGCTATCATCTTCAGCCGGAAATGTCAGCGCCCGATTATGTAATTCTTATGACAATGCTGACAGATACAGAAGAAGGCTTTTTGCGTCTTGAGGCGGCACTTAGCGAAATTAATGATGAGCTGGAATGCGGCTCTCTAGTATGGGAGAGAACAACGAGTGCGTATCCTTCTGCATTTGTGCCGCTTGAACTGGTTATGCTGCCGCTAGAAGCAGCAGAGGCGCCTGTAATTCAGGTACCATTTTTTGAATCTGTTGGAAAAATCAGTGCCGAGACTGTCTATGTTTATCCACCGGGTTGTCCGTTCTTGATGCCAGGAGAAAAAATCAGCGAGGAACTGCTTGAAATTGTTCGTTACTATAGGACAAGTGGCATGGAACTGTACGGCATGGAGGATGAAACTGGAGAAACGCTCCTTGTCATTGAAAGTTAATAACATAAAAACAGAAGCTAAATAGTACAAACAACAAAAAGGAAAAGAAGATATGAAAATTATCTATTTTATGGGAAAGAGTGCATCTGGAAAAGATACTATCTACAGAAAAGTAAAGGAAAAACTTAATCCTTCACCAAAGGAAATCATATTGTATACGACGAGACCGATACGCGATCACGAAGAAAATGGAAGAGAATATTTCTTTGTGACAGACAGTGAGATTGCCCAAATGGAAAACGAAGGAAAAATTATAGAAAAGCGTGTTTACCATACCGTATACGGTGATTGGATTTATGCAACAGCAGACGATGGACAGTTTGATGATAATTCTGTTTATATGACAATTGGAACACTTGAATCGTATGTGCCGATTCGTGCGCATTTTGGAGCAGAAACTATGATTCCTGTGTATCTTGAGGTAGAAGATGGGCTCCGCTTAGAGCGGGCTATTGCAAGAGAGCGCACGCAAAAAACTGCAAAATATGAGGAGATGTGCAGACGCTTTTTGGCTGATCAGGCCGATTTTTCTGAAGAAAAGCTAAAGGCTGCAAATATTATAAAACGCTTTAAGAATGAGGATAGAGAGTGCTGTCTTAAAGAAGTTTTATCATACATTGAACATGAACTGTAACTAGACTATTTATTAAAGTTGTGCTATGATAAATGCAGTTCATAAACAGAAAAATGGATCGTTACGATAAGATGGGAGGCGATTTTGATATGCATGCAGGCGGTTTTTCAGAATTAATCGGAAATGAACAGATAAAGGAACATTTTTTACATGCGATCTCTTCCGGGAAGGTATCACACTGCTATGTCATAAGCGGAGAGGATGGTCTTGGAAAGATGACGGCGGCGAAGGCATTTGCACAGACATTGGAGTGTCAGGCAGAACCTGCCAACAGACCGTGCGGCGTGTGCCATTCATGCACACAATTTTTGAGCGGTAATCATCCTGATGTAATTTTTCCAGGTCATGAGAAGCCAACGGTAATCGGTGTAGATGACGTCAGAACTCAGATTATCGGAGATATCCAGATTAAGCCATATTGCAGTCCGTATAAGATTTATATTGTAGACGAGGCGCAAAAGCTGTCTGTTCAGGCACAGAATGCTCTTTTAAAGACAATAGAGGAGCCTCCGGCTTATGGTATTATTTTATTGCTTACAACAAATGCAGCATCAATGCTTGAAACAATTCTTTCAAGAAGCATTGTACTGAATATGAAGCCAGTTGAGTCAGAAGCATTTACTTCGTACATGAGAGAAAAAGGTGTGGATGAGGATAAGATTCCAACACTTGAAAAATTCTCACAGGGAAATATCGGAAAGGGATTGAAGCTGGCACAGTCGGATGATTTTATTTCAATGATTCAGACGATTATGCTATTATTAAAGACAGCCTCTAAGATGCCATTTTCAGAGCTACTTGAAAGTATTGCAAAGCTTGAGGAATATAAACTGAGCATTAAGGACTGCTTTGGTTTTATGCAGATGTGGTATCGGGATATTCTGATCTTTAAGGCAACAAGAGATCCGAATCTTCTGATCTTTGCAGAGGAGTACAGCGCAATCAATAAGGTTGCTCAGACATGTGGTTATAATGAAATAAACCGCATTCTGGAGGCTATAAATACCGCGTCAGCCAGACTGGACGCAAATGTAAATTTCCAGCTTACGCTGGAGCTTTTGTGGCTGACGATCAGAGAGTGCCAGAAATAGGAAAGGTTTGGAAAAATTATGATAAAGGTCATCGGTGTGCGTTTCCGCAGAGCCGGAAAGGTGTATTATTTTAATCCGCTTGATATGGATATTACAACGGGAATGCATGTTATTGTAGAGACAGCAAGAGGCGTTGAGTATGGCTATGTTGTGCTTGGCGTGAAAGATATGGATGAAGAAAAGGGGTTTCAGCCATTAAAGCCAGTAATTCGTATTGCTACACCACAAGACGATGCAGTTGCAGATGAAAACAGACAGAAGGAAAAGGATGCATTTAAGATCTGTAAGGAAAAAATCGCAAAGCATGGTCTTGATATGAAGCTTATTGATGCAGAGTATACGTTTGACAATAATAAGGTTCTTTTTTACTTTACGGCAGATGGAAGAGTTGATTTTCGTGAGCTTGTAAAGGATCTGGCATCGGTATTTCGTACTCGTATTGAACTTCGTCAGATTGGTGTGCGTGATGAGGCAAAGATTATTGGTGGAATTGGCAGTTGCGGAAGACCATTGTGCTGTAATTCATATTTATCAGAATTTGCGCCAGTTTCTATCAAGATGGCAAAGGAACAAAATTTGTCTTTAAATCCTGTGAAAATTTCCGGTGTCTGCGGACGATTGATGTGTTGTTTAAAGAACGAGGAGGAGACATACGAGTATTTAAACAGTAAGCTTCCAAGTGTAGGTGATTATGTGACGACAGATGACGGACTAAAGGGAGAGGTTTCCAGTGTAAGTGTGCTTCGCCAGGAAGTAAAAGTCATCGTTACCGTAAATAAGGATGAGAAGGAAATTCGTGAATACAAGGTTTCTCAGCTGAAATTCCGTCCTCATAAGAGAAGGGAAAAAACGCAGCTGTCCGATAAGGAATTAAAGGAGCTTGAAGATTTAGACAGGCTTGACAAGAGGGAAGGAAGGTCTAAGCTTAATGATAAGTGAGCTTAAGCCAGGTGAGAGATTAGACGATTTAGAGCGCAACGGGTTAATGCTGATTCAGCATCCGGGACGTTTCTGCTATGGCGTGGATGCAGTGCTCCTATCGTGGTTTGCAAAGGCTTCTGAGGGAGAGCATGTGCTGGATTTTTGTACGGGGACAGGTGTGGTTCCTATTTTAATGACGGCAAAGACAGCGGCATCGCATTTTACTGGTCTAGAGATCCAAGAGGAAGTTGCAAAAATGGCATCTCGAAGTGTGGTGTTAAATCATCTAGGGGATAAGGTATCAATTATCTGTGGTGATTTGAAAAATACAAAGACTCTTTTTGGAAAAGGTGTTTTTAACGTAGTTACAGTCAACCCACCGTATATGGCAGGTGGAAGCGGCCTTGTAGGTGCTGATTACAGTAAGGCAGTATCGCGTCATGAAATTTTATGCAGCTTAGAGGATGTGATTCGTGAGAGTGCGAATGTATTGGTGGCCGGAGGACGTATGTATATGGTGCACCGACCATATCGTCTTGGAGATATCATATGTCTGATGAAGCAATATAAAATGTCACCTAGGCGCCTTTGTATGGTGCATCCAAAGGCATCGCAGGAGGCTAATCTGGTGTTGATAGAAGGAATCCGTGGCGGCAATACGCAGATTCGTGTCGAAGCGCCTCTTGTATTGTTTGATGAAGATGGACAAGAGAGCAAACAGATCAAAATGATTCACGGAAGGCTCTGAAAAGATACAAACATGAAAATGGAAGGAAGAAAGTTATGGCAGGAATGCTTTATCTGTGTGCAACTCCGATTGGAAATCTTGAGGATATCACATTTCGCGTGCTGCGCACGCTAAAGGAAGTAGATCTTATTGCAGCAGAGGATACAAGAAATAGTCAAAAGCTTCTGAATCATTTTGATATTCATACGCCAATGACAAGCTATCATGAATACAATAAATATGATAAGGCTGAATATCTGGTTGGTTTGATGCTGGATGGCAAAAATATTGCCTGCATTACAGATGCAGGAACGCCAGGCATTTCTGATCCAGGTGAGGTTCTGGTTCAAAAGTGTTATGAGGCAGGGATTAAGGTGACATCTCTTCCCGGCCCTGCTGCGTGTATAACCGCACTTACTATGTCTGGTTTATCTACAAGAAGATTTGCATTTGAGGCATTTCTTCCAGCAGATAAAAAGCAGCGTGCGCAAATTCTTGAGGAATTACAGGATGAGACAAGAACTATTATTCTTTATGAAGCACCTCATCACCTCGTAAAGACGCTTGAGGAGCTTTTTAAGACACTCGGATCAAGAAAGGTTCGTATATGCAGAGAGCTTACTAAAAAACATGAGACTGTCTATGCAGATACGTTAGATGGTGCATTAGCTCATTATCGAGACATAGAGGAGCCGAGAGGTGAGTGCGTAATTATCATTGAGGGAGCTGACAGAGAAGATTTAAATAAGCAAAAACAGCAGTCATGGGAAGAAATGACAATTGAAGAGCACATGGCGCTGTATGAAGATATGAACCGCAAGGATGCGATGAAGCAGGTTGCGAAGGATCGCGGTGTCAGCAAAAGAGATATTTATCAGGCATTGTTAAAGTCAGAAAGTAACTAAGAGCCATCGGGGACAGTACATGTCCCCAGAGGCTCTTTTCTTTAATTATTCAATTTCACCGAGCAGATGGCGTGCAACATAGATGCCGCTTGCAGATGCATGGGACAGAGAGTGAGTAACACCGCTGCCGTCACCGATTACAAAGAGATTTTTGTGGCGAGTCTCAAGATGATTGTCGATCTGAACCTCCATGTTGTAAAATTTAACTTCGACACCATAGAGAAGTGTGTCATCGTTTGCAGTACCAGGAGCAATATTGTCAAGCGCATAAATCATCTCAATGATGCCATCGAGAATACGCTTTGGCATTACAAGGCTTAAATCGCCTGGCGTAGCATCAAGAGTTGGTGTAAGGAAAGACTCTGCGATACGCTTAGGGTTACTTCTCTGACCGCGGATCAAATCACCAAAGCGCTGAACCATAACGCCGCCTCCAAGCATGTTAGACAGACGAGCTATACTCTCACCGTATTCATTGCTGTCCTTAAACGGTTCAGTAAAGTGTTTGGAAACAAGCAGAGCAAAGTTTGTATTCTTTGTGTGAAGGGCAGGATTTTCATAGCTGTGCCCGTTTACTGTGATAATACCATTTGTATTTTCTGTAACTACAGCGCCCTTTGGATTCATGCAGAAGGTACGCACACGATCCTGATATTTTTCAGTCTGGTATACAATCTTACTTTCATAGAGCTCATCTGTGATCGGGGCAAATACCTCAGCAGGAAGCTCTACGCGAACACCAATGTCAACACGGCTTGAATTTGTTGGAATTTCAAGGTTATGGCAGATTTGCTCCATCCATTTGCTTCCACTTCGACCAACGGAGATAATACATTTCTCACATGTATATGTCTCATTCTCTGTAATAATCTCATAGTCACCATTATCCATGATTGCAACATTCTGAACTGGTGTCATGAAATAGAAACTAACCTTGTCTTTTAACAAATTATAAAGGTTACTGAGAACTTCATAGTTTTTGTCTGTTCCGAGATGACGGACAGATGCCTCAAGAAGGTGAAGGTTGTTCTGCAGACAGACACGTTTAAAGCTGGAATTTGCAGAAGAATATAGGCGTGTGCCCTCGCCACCGTAGGCCATATTGATTTCATCAACATATTCCATAAGTTCCGTTGCTTTGTTTTTTCCGATATACTCGTAAAGTGTGCCGCCAAATTCATTCGTAATATTATATTTTCCATCAGAGAAAGCACCGGCACCGCCAAAGCCATTCATGATAGCACAGGTTTTGCAGTGTATACATTTTGTTACGCGCTTGCCGTCAATTGGGCACTTTCTTTTCTCAAGACGATTTCCAGCCTCAAATACGGCGATTTTTAAATCAGGGCGTTTGGTTGCCAGTTCGTATGCGGAGAAAATACCGCCAGGACCGGCGCCGATAATAATAATATCGTAATGTTTCATAAAAACCTCATTTCCGCGCAAATAAAACTTTTTTTCACAGGGGAAAAATGATATAATGAAAAATAGGGTGAAATTTTTTGCCCCATAGTGAAGTGTGCGCTTGTATTATAATTTATTATAAGACAAGCTTAAATTGCCTGTCAAGCACTGAAAAGAGTCATATTATTAAGAATCTGGAAGAAAGTTGTTGACAGAAAAGGCGATGCGTGATACTAATAAAAATGGAGATAGGTTATAATGGAGAGTCATTTGATGATTTTTCACAAAAAAATAGTTTGGCAAAACTGGCGAAAGGCAGTGACGCAAAGCTATAGGGACTGTAAAATGTCAGCCAGCTGCAGTTAAAAATTGCAGGGGAAACTCTGTGATTTTTTAGTATTAAGAAGTAATTGTCTAGAGATACAATAGAAAGAGGGAGTACTGGATGAGAAAAAATAAGGCATTATTGAAACGAGCCGCATCGTTGTTTACTGCTTTTGTTATGTTGGCAGGATCGGCAACTTATGCACAAGAAGAACAGACATCGCAGGAAGTACTAAGTCAGGAAATGTTGTCAGAATCATCTTCTGAGTTATCAGAGGAACTAGTTAATGGTACTGATCCCGAGATATTAGAACTGACGTCAGAAACGATAACTGAAAGTATAGAAGAACAGACTCAGGAAGCAGAAAGCGAAAGTACACAAGAACAGACTCAGGAAGCAGAAAGCGAAAGTACACAAGAACAGACTCAGGAAACGGCAAGTGAAAGTATAGAAGAACAGACTCAGGAAACAGTAAATGAGAATTTGCCAGAACTGGTACAGGAATCTAATAGTGAGGATGAGACAACTGAGTGCTCAACGGATGCATTTGTAGATTCAACTGATGAAGATATGGATTCTGATATTTATGAAATTGGAGATGAGTTTGTAAAGACATTTTCATTTGATATGATAGTAGACAGAAATCCAATTTATTTAGGAATGGCAGGAATCAGTACAGCAACTGGAAACTATTATGATCAGCTTGATGCAACATCTAAGCGTATCTATAATGCGATTTACGAAGCAAATAAAAGTAGTGCCAGTACAGCAAAGATGAAGTTGAACCTGACAAGAATTTTTGAAAATCAGAAGGTAACAAAGGGAGCCAATGGTAAGGCTGTATATTCAGAAGAAACAAAGCAGGCAATTTTTGCATGGCTTAGCAGTTATGTAACTCCAGCATATTTAGCATTGACATATGATCATCCAGAGTTAGTATGGCTTTCAGGTGCAAAATATACTATTGGTTATAGCGTATATACACCGCTGTTCGAGTCAGGCGAAATAAGTATTATAACAGATCTTGAGCTTGCAGGAAGTACATTTACCATAACACCTACTAAGGATACTGGGGTACTTACAGGAAGTAAAGTAAATCCATTATTTGATGGAACAAAATCACAGATTGATGCTATGCTTCCAGCAAATGCAACTACATATGATAAAGTAAAGGCAGTTCATGACAAGATTTGCAGTATGGTCAGCTATGAAAATAATATGCAAAATATCGGAAATCCGTATTATCAGACGCCATATAGTCTATATTATGATGCAGATGGTGATGGAAAGATTGAAACTGTTTGTGCTGGATATGCAAAGATGATGAAGCTCCAGTGCAATAAATATGGTATTCCATGTGTGCTTGTTACTGGTGTAACAGACAGTGGAGAATATCATATGTGGAATTATGTTCAAATGGAAAATGGCGTATGGTATGCAGTAGATGCTACGTGGGATGATCAGTCTACAATTATGTACGACTTTTTCTTAGTAGGTTCAGAAACATATTCATCAGCAGCATTTGGAACAAAGAAATTTGTAACTACTCATATTCCAAGTGGAAAATGGACGACTAGTGCAGATTGTGTATTTAGCTATCCGATTTTAAGAACTACAGCATATAAATCAAATATTTCAGTTGTTCAGGAGGGTTTGGTACAAAATACAGACGGAAGTTGGTCTTATTATAAGAACAATCAAATTGATTCAAATTATACTGATTTGGTTCAATGCGGAAATGATCTTGTTTATATCAAAAATGGTGTTCAGAATACTTCCTTTACGAATCTTTTAAATATCAAAAATAAATGGTATTATGTGGTGAAAGGAAAAGTTGATAAGTCTTATACTGGTCTGGTACTTTACTATGGAACTTGGTATTATATTAAGAAGGGTGTTCTTGACTGGAATTATACAGGACTTTGTTTGTATAGTGGAACCTGGTATTATGTGAAAAAGGGTGCGCTTGACTGGAATTATACAGGACTTTGTTTGTATAGTGGAACCTGGTATTATGTAAAGAAAGGTGCGCTTGATTGGAATTATACAGGACTTTGTTTGTATAGTGGAACCTGGTATTATGTAAAGAAGGGTGCGCTTGACTGGAATTATACAGGACTTTGTTTGTATAGTGGAACCTGGT
>OGPY01002058.1_pt1 | contig 13377 bp, 13 predicted proteins | sample 1553121 | NCBI WGS metagenome assembly OGPY01 (sample SAMEA2580004, study PRJEB22360) | human gut metagenome
CCCTAACCTTGGCAAGGTTATGCTCTACCAACTGAGCTATTTCCGCGTTTTGTTTGACGGGTGCAAAGATAAGGAGTTTTATAATATCTACCAAATTTTGCACCCGTTTTTTTATTTAAGAACGTAATATTCCTTCTATCTCTGCTAATTCGTCATTTAAAAATGCCAAATTCTCCAAAGCATGAAGGTTATCATTCAATTGTTTGACCGAACTTGCACCAACAATAACCGAAGTCATACGCTCATCTCTCAGTACCCATGCCAATGCCATTTCCGCCAAAGTCTGCCCGCGACGGACAGCAATTTCATTCAGGCGGGCAGCTTTCCTCACTTTATCAGCCGTTACTTGGTCGGCTTTCAAGAAGCCGGTGGCACGAGCGGCACGAGAATTTTCAGGAATACCATGCAAATATTTGTCTGTCAACAACCCTTGCGCCAACGGAGAGAAAGCAATGAAACCGGATCCATACTGTGCTGCCAATGCCAAAGACTCTGCCTCGACAGCCCGATCGAACATACTATAACGATACTGGCTTATCAAACAAGGAGTGCCGGCAGCCTTCATCATTTCATAAGCCACCCTCGCCTTTTCAGGCGGATATTTTGAGATTCCGATATACAGCGTTTTTCCTTGCTTTACCATATCAATCAATGCCTGAACGGTTTCTTCCACCGGAGTAACCCCATCATAACGGTGACTATAAAAGATATCAAAATATTCCAAACCCGTGCGACGGAGACTCTGTTCTATACTTGCCATCAAATTTTTGCGTGAGCTGTTGCCGCCGTAAGGTCCCGCCCACATTTCATGTCCTGCCTTAGAGGAGATTATCATCTCATCACGATAGCCCCGAAAGTTCTCTTTCAGAATCTTACCAAAATTTGTTTCCGCACTACCGGGAACCGGACCATAGTTATTTGCCAAATCGAAATGAGTAACTCCATTGTCAAAAGCATACTTTATCATATCGGAAGCTATCCCGAAATCGTCTACACTGCCAAAATTATGCCACAATCCCAACGAGATGCGTGGCAAAAGCAGACCACTATTTCCACAGTTCTTATACTGCATTCTGTCATAGCGTTCCACTGAAGGTTGATACTCCATGTCTTTATTATTTATCTGTCCAACAGAGATTTTTCTGCCTGTTCCATGGCAGAGAAGTTAAATCCGTCGACCACCTTTTCCATCAACAGGATAATCTTGTCGTTACATAGATTGCCGATGCTTCCTTCGTGAGTGTGATGCACTTGCTTGTTGTGGGTGAACTTACCGGCTTCGATATCCAGTCCCACTTTCTTATAAGCATCGCGGAACGGCATTCCTTCGGCAGCCAAACGATTCACCTCTTCCACACTAAAGATGTACAAGTAACGGTCATCATCCAAGATATGTTCGTTCACCTTTATCTTATCCATAATATAAGTAGTCATCTGCAAACAGTCCTTCAACTCTTGGAACGCGGGCAGGAACACTTCTTTGATAATCTGCAAATCACGGAAATAGCCGGAAGGGAGATTATTCATAATCATCATAATCTGTTGCGGAAGTGCTTGAATCTTATTACATTTGGCACGCGTCAGTTCAAACACATCCGGGTTCTTTTTGTGCGGCATGATACTGGAACCGGTCGTACATTCATCGGGCAGCTTCACAAAACCGAAATTCTGACTACTAAACATACAGGCATCAAAAGCCAGTTTGGAAACTGTTCCGGCAATAGAAGCAAGAGCAAAAGCCACATTGCGCTCCATCTTGCCACGCCCCATCTGTGCATAGACCACATTATAATTCATCGAATCAAATCCCAGCAAACGGGTAGTCATTTCTCTGTTTAAAGGAAAAGAGGAACCATATCCGGCTGCCGAGCCCAACGGATTGCGGTTGCACATCTTAAAGGCTGCCTGCAAAAGCATCATATCATCCACCAAACTTTCGGCATAGGCTCCAAACCACAAACCGAATGAAGAAGGCATTGCTATCTGCAAATGGGTATATCCCGGCATCAAGACATCTTTATATCTATTACTTTGGGAAATCAGTACATGAAACAATTGTTCCACCGCTTCGGCCACCTCTTTGAGTTGGGTACGAGTGAACAGTTTCAAGTCTACCAGCACCTGGTCGTTGCGCGAACGTCCGCTATGAATCTTCTTACCCACATCACCCAACTTGCGAGTCAGCATCAGCTCCACTTGCGAATGTACATCTTCTATGCCATCTTCTATAACAAATTCACCCTTTTCGGCAGAAACATAAATATTCTTCATCTCGGCCAGCAGAGCCTGCAACTCCCCGGCAGTCAACAAACCGATACTCTCCAGCATCGTGATATGGGCCATAGAACCCAAGACATCATGTTTTGCCAAATAAAGGTCCATCTCACGGTCACGTCCTACGGTAAAACGGTCAATCTCATCATTTACCCGGACACTCTTTTCCCATAGTTTCTGAGCCATATTCTTTCTATATTAATAAGGTATCATTGATAACATATCAGCCAACTTCTCCACCCCTTCCTGCAAAGGTTTCGCTACCATTGCTTTCATAAACATATTCACTTCGGCGCGGATGGTCACTTTCATTTTAGCCTCATTTTCATTTACCGGTAAAATCTGTATCCACAGATTTAAAGGAATCGGAGATTTGTCTCCTTCAAACTTGATACATTTGCAAGGTTCACGTTCTATAATGCGCAAAGTGACATTCATTCCTTGTACGGTAAGTGTCAGCGAATCGCGGTCAAATGTCATATCCTGAATCTTATCGCCAATTTTTTCACGCATTTCATCCATTCTCTCACGTATCGCTGCCAAATTATTCAAATCGGACAACTTATCATATACACGCTCCTGACTATACGGAACATGCTTCACATTACTTTCATACTGAGCCATATCTCGACATTTATAAACAAAAAGAGAACGGTCCGAAGAAATAATTCTTCGAACAGTTCTCTCTTAAATATATTTTAATCTTAAATAATAAATTACTTTCCTGCATCCCAATGAGCCGGGTCTTTTCTCCATGCATCCAAAACCGGAACATCTTCTTCATTGATATATCCTGTCTTCAATGCAGCTTCCAAAACGGCTTCATAATTTGTCAAAGTCACCAAATTTACTTTTGCTTCCTTAAATGCTTCAATAGCAACGGGGAATCCGTAAGTAAATGCTGCAACCATACCTATTACTTCACAACCGTCACGACGGATAGCCTCAACAGCCTTCAAGCTGCTGCCACCGGTAGAAATAAGATCCTCGATAACTACGACTTTCATACCCGGACGAAGTTCACCTTCAATCAGGTTCTCCAATCCATGATCTTTGGGGGTAGAACGAACATACACGAACGGTAGATTCAATGCATCAGCCACTAAAGCTCCCTGCGGGATAGCACCTGTAGCCACACCAGCAATCGCATCCACCTGTCCGAATCGTTCCAATATCAGACGTGTAATTTCAATCTTCACAAAATTACGAAGAGAAGGATAGGACAGAGTTTTACGGTTGTCACAGTAAAAGGGGGATTTCCATCCAGAAGCCCATGTAAAAGGGTTAGCGGGTTGAAGTTTAATAGCTTTAATCTTCAACAGTTTCTCCGCAAATAGTCTCTCTAAGTTTTTCATAACTAAACTAACTATTAATTATTTGCCGCAAAAGTACAGAAATTGAACGAGAATAAAAAGAAGAATCCGTTTATTTTTTCAGTCAATTTGTTCCTCTTCATCGGGAATGTCGATACAACGCTTAATATCTTTCAGTTCAAAACCACGACTCATAGCGAATCGCATCAGCTTTCCATTCAATTCATAATCGTCTGCTGCATGGATACTTTTCCGTTTGGAAGCCAGCAGGTCACGCAGAATAGAAAGGTATTCTTCTTCATCAATCTCGTTCAGATAACGCCATGCCACATCAGATGGGATCTTCTTCATATAAAGCCCTTGGGCTATTTTCATTTTCCCCCACTTGGCAAAGCGGAACTTGTCATTCACAAAAGCTCTGCAGAAACGTTCATCATCGATAAACTTCTCTGATTCCAGTCGGTCAAGAATACGCGCAATGGTATCATAGGCAATTCCCCAACGTTGTAACTTCTCATTTATTTCTGCCCGGCAATGCTCGGCAGTGGAGCAGTAAGAGGCTACGCGATTTAAAGCCTCTTCATCAGTTAATTGTGCACTCATCGGTTAGCTGTAACTATTCTATCTTTTCCAAATATGTCTTTTATAACACGAACATCACGATATTGGTTCATTTCAAGTATGTGTGCTGTCTCCCGGCCATAGGCCTGGTTGATTTCAAAATAAAGTTTTCCGCCCGGCAATAGCAAATCACTTCCCAGACAAGCTATACGATTATAAAACCGTAAAGGATCCTCGTCAGGAACGAACAAGGCCAACCCCGGTTCCCAATCAAGGACATTAGCGTCCATTTCGTTCTTTTCCGTTTCGGTCACATAAGGCGGATTGCTGACAATAACATCAAAAGACGGTATCTTTTCCCAGTCATCGGCCAGAACATCTCTTTGTAGAAATCTCACCCGAGCTTCCAAGGCGTCATTGTTTTTACGAGCAATAGCTAATGCTTCTTCGGAAATATCCCAAGCTTCTACTTCTGCATCCGGAAGTTTTTTATCCAAAGAGATCGCAATGCATCCGCTTCCCGTACCTATATCTAATAGACGACGAGCATTCGGATTCTCCTCTACTATTAGTTCTACAAGCTCCGCAGTCTCCGGCCGGGGAATCAGCACGCCGGAAGCAACCTTAAAATTCCTTCCACAAAACTCCGCAATACCACGAATGTACTGTATAGGTTCATTTTTCTGTAAACGGAATATAATGTTTTCTAATTCACGCTGTTTGCATTCGGATAAAATTATATCTTTGCCCATGTAAATATCGAGCGCATCTAAACCTAACATGTCGCAACAAATCAGCATCGAAAGGGCTTTTACCTCCTCCGGTGGATAGATTTCCTGCAAAGATTGGCGAATGTAAGCGGTGATACGATTCATATTTTCACAATTTCGGAGTGCAAAAGTAAGAATAATATGGCGAAGAGCACCAAAATGGAAGAAGAAAAATACATGAGACGTTGCATTGAGCTTGCAAAGAATGGGTTATGCAACGTATCTCCAAACCCGATGGTAGGGGCCGTTATCGTATGTGACGGGCGAATTATCGGCGAAGGTTACCACATTCGCTGTGGAGAGGCGCATGCGGAGGTTAATGCGATCCGTTCTGTCAAAGATGAGTCATTATTGAAACGTTCCACGATTTATGTCAGTCTGGAGCCTTGTTCCCACTATGGGAAAACGCCTCCTTGTGCCGATCTTATTATAGAGAAGCAGATTCCACGCATTGTTATCGGTTGTCAAGACCCTTTTTCAGAAGTGGCCGGACGGGGAATTCAGAAATTACGGGATGCCGGACGAGAAGTGACAGTCCGTGTATTAGAGGAAGAATGTAAATCGCTGATTCGCCGTTTTATCACTTTTAATACGCTTCACCGTCCTTTCATTACACTGAAATGGGCAGAATCAGCCGACCACTTTATTGATATAGAACGTACAGACGGAAAACCGGTAGTCCTCTCCTCTCCTCTTACTTCCATGCTAGTGCATAAAAAAAGAGCGGAGGCGGATGCGATTATGGTAGGCAGGCGAACTGCTTTATTGGATAATCCGTCACTTACGGTACGCAACTGGTATGGGCACAACCCGATACGCGTTGTGTTAGATCGCACGCTATCCCTACCTAATGATTCACAAATATTCGATGGCAACGTGCCTACATTAATCTTTACCGAAAAGCAACAGCCAGAAAAAAAGAACATCACATATATCACCATCAACTTTAACCATAACCCACTGAAACAGATCATGGAAGCATTGTATCAACGAAAAATACAATCATTATTGGTGGAAGGAGGCAGGCAATTGCTGCAATCATTCATTGATAATGAGCTATGGGATGAAGCCTATATCGAAAAGTGCCCCAGCCGGTTACACTCCGGTATTAAAGCACCTCAAATGGACGATAATTTTAGTTATTCGATAGAAGAACACTTCGAAAGACAAATTTGGCATTATGTTCGTCGATTATAGCTAAGATAGTTCTATTCAGGGGGTTTTACGTCGATAAAAACAGTGTTATTATCTATAATTTTATATAAAACTTACCTGTAATGTTCATTATCGGAAAAAATGTTTCTATTTTTGCAACTTGTAAATAAACACAATCTTTCAAATGAAAATAAAGTTTTTATCATTCATTGCGAGTTTTTTCATGGTGTCATTTGTTATAACGTCATGTCTTGATGACGATAATAACATCGAATATAGCCCGGATGCAACTATACATGCGTTTGCACTTGACACAGCAGGCCTTGGGAGTTATAAATTCACAATTGACCAATTATCATGTGAAATCTATAACGAAGACTCTCTTCCTGTTCATGCCGATACCATCATTGACAAGATTTTAATCAAAACATTAACAACGGCATCAGGTGTCGTTACGATGAAGGACAAAAGCGGAAACGATTCCGTTTTAAACATCAATGATTCGATCGATCTTCGGAAAGAACTTACTATAAAAGTATGGTCAACAGAAGCATTAGCGGGTATATCTCCTAATCAAACTAAGGAATACAAGATCAAAGTAAATGTGCACAAGCATGATCCGGATTCATTGAGATGGGATTATGTAGGTAAAATGCAGGATGAGATCATTGGAGAACAAAAAACGATTGAATTCAACAATAAAATCCTTACCTATTCCATAGTAGAAGGAGGAAATTTGAAAGTATACCAAAACAGCAACTATTCAAATTGGACAGCGGCAGGGACCAATACTACAGGTGATCTTACCAGTACACTACCTAATTCTATACTTCCTCTGAATGGAATCATATTAGCGACCGCTAATAATAAAGTATATGAATCAACAGATGGTGTTGCTTGGGCAGTTTCTGATAAATTCTCCGGCAATGTAAAAACATTTATCTCAAAAATACCTGTAGATACTGATACTAAAATAACCTATATCAAAACTGAAAGCGGAAAACAATATATTTATTCAATATTAGAATCAGAGCTAGGTTCAACGGATTCAGAAAAAGAAATCGAAGAAGCGGACAAGGAATTCCCTGTGGACAACATTTCTTACACAACCTTTAGTAAAGGAAGTAGTTACTATCGTAATATCATCGTAGGAAAGCATGAACCTGCAATAGAGATCGATATTAATAATAAGAAAGTTCCTATTACTATTGCATGGGGATATGACGGTAATGTTTGGGCTAAGTTGGGAACAAAATCTACAACAGCTTACTGTCCGGCATTTGATAATCCAACCGTTATTTATTATAACGAACTTTTTTATGTGTTTGGAAACGAGTTCGAATCAATCTATGTTTCTCCAAACGAAGGAATAGCCTGGCAAAAAGCAAATAAAAAATTCTCCTTCCCCCATCAGGACTGGAATGAATCTGGTTTTACTCCGAGTATAGAAAAACCGGAATTCAGAGGAAGAAAGAACTATTCTATAGTGCAAGATACAGAAAATAAGTTTATCTATGTTTTATTCGGTAAAGAAAAAAACATTACTTTCACTGAAGAAGTAGAAAAAGCTGAAGAAACTCGAGCTACCGAATCTAAAGTCAGGGGGCCTTATAGTCATGATTCAGAAGTTTGGCGTGGTCGTCTTAATCAGCTATGGTTTGATTTGGCAAATGCCGGGAAATAAAAACGTATACGTTTAAAATAAAAAGATGTCCTATATAGAACAAATAGACAAAACTCGGATACCACAACACGTAGCCATCATTATGGATGGAAACGGACGATGGGCAAAACAACGAGGGGAAGAACGTACTTACGGTCACCGTGCTGGCGCAGAAACGGTACAGAATATTACTGAAGATGCTGCCAGACTGGGGATTAAGTACCTGACACTTTATACCTTCTCAACCGAGAACTGGAATCGGCCGCAAGACGAGATAGCGGCTTTGATGAATCTATTGCTAGAATCTATTGAAGAAGAGACACTGATGAAGAACAATATTCGCTTCAACGTAATCGGTGATTTCAAGAAGTTACCGGTTGAAGTTCAGAAAAGTTTGACGTCATGTATAGAACGCACGTCCAAAAATAGTGGAATGTATATGGTACTAGCTCTTAGTTACTCATCCCGTTGGGAAATAACCGAAGCAGTACGGCAAATAGCGACGCAAGTAAAAACGGGAGAAATATCTCCCGAGCAAATAACCGATGAGTGTATCTCATCTCATCTGGATACTAATTTTATGCCCGATCCGGATTTACTGATCCGAACGGGAGGAGAAATCCGGCTAAGCAATTACCTTCTATGGCAATGTGCTTATTCGGAGCTTTATTTTTGTGATACCTTCTGGCCGGACTTCGACAAAGAAGAACTCTACAAAGCCATTTGGGAATACCAACAAAGGGAACGCCGATTCGGCAAAACCAGTGAACAGATCAGCTAATATAACTCGAAACATCAAATTATAACATAAATGCATTATCGTATTTCCTTTATATTCATAACGTTTGTCTGCCTGTGCTGCTTTGCGACAACAGGCGTTGCGCAAAATGCTAATACTGATGAAGACTCAAAACCTGTCATCTTATACTCCGGAACACCCAAAAAGTATGAGATAGCAGATATTAAAGTTGAAGGCGTAAAGAATTATGAAGACTATGTATTGATTGGACTATCCGGACTATCGGTAGGACAAACAATTACTGTACCGGGTGACGAAATCACTGGAGCAATCAAACGTTATTGGCGTCATGGTTTGTTCTCAAATGTACAAATCACAGCCGAGAAAATAGAAGGCAACAAAATCTGGTTAAAAATCAGTCTGACACAACGCCCACGTATCGCAGATGTACGCTACCACGGTGTGAAAAAGTCAGAACGTACCGACCTTGAGGCCAAACTAGGAATGGTAAAAGGTATGCAGATTACTCCGAATACCGTAGACCGTGCCAAAACATTGATCAAACGTTATTTTGATGACAAGGGATTTAAAAATGCCGAAGTAATCATCGCACAGAAAGACGATCCTTCCAGCGAGAATCAGGTGATTGTGGACATTGATATAGACAAAAAGGAGAAAATCAAAGTACACAAAATCACCATTGCAGGAAACACTGCAATCAAGGCTTCCAAGCTGAAAAAAGTAATGAAGAAAACCAATGAAAAAGGTAAACTTCTAAACTTGTTCCGCACCAAGAAATTCGTGCCGGAAAACTTTGAAGCAGATAAACAACTTATCATCGACAAGTATAATGAGCTGGGATATCGTGATGCAATGATCGTTAAAGACAGCGTTTCACAATATGATGAAAAGACGGTAGATGTATATTTGGATATAGACGAAGGTCAGAAATACTACCTCCGTAACGTGACATGGGTAGGTAATACTCTTTATCCGTCGGAACAGTTGAACTTCCTGCTTCGTATGAAGAAAGGCGATGTATACAACCAGAAGTTGTTGAATGAGCGTGTTTCTACAGACGACGATGCTATCGGTAACTTATATTACAATAACGGTTACCTCTTCTACAACCTTGATCCGGTAGAAGTAAATATCGTAGGCGACTCTATCGACCTCGAAATGAGAATCTATGAAGGTCGTCAGGCTACTATCAATAAGATTAAGATCAGTGGTAACGACCGTTTGTATGAAAACGTCGTTCGCCGTGAACTGCGTATCCGCCCGGGACAGCTGTTCAGCAAAGAAGACTTGATGCGTTCTTTGCGTGAGATCCAGCAGATGGGACACTTTGACCCGGAAAAACTACAACCGGATATTCAACCGGATCCGATGAACGGAACTGTTGACATAGGTTTGCCTTTGACTTCCAAAGCCAACGACCAGGTAGAGTTCTCTGCCGGTTGGGGACAAACGGGTATCATTGGTAAGTTGAGTTTGAAGTTTACCAACTTCTCCGTAGCCAACCTGTTACACCCGGGTGAAAACTACCGTGGTATCCTGCCGCAAGGTGACGGACAGACATTGACTATCAGCGGACAGACGAATGCTAAATACTACCAATCATACAGTATTTCATTCTTCGATCCATGGTTTGGCGGCAAACGTCCGAATTCATTCTCTGTATCGGCTTTCTTCTCTGTACAAACAGACATCAGTAGCCGTTACTACAATTCCAGCTATTTCAACAACTACTACAACAGCATGTATAGTGGTTACGGTGGTTATGGTATGTACAATTACGGTAACTATAACAACTACGAAAACTATTATGACCCGGACAAGTCTATCAAGATGTGGGGACTTTCCGTAGGTTGGGGTAAACGTCTGAAATGGCCGGATGACTATTTCACTCTTTCTGCAGAATTAGCTTACCAACGCTACAACTTAAGCGACTGGCAATACTTCCCGGTAACCAACGGTAAATGTAATGACCTTAGCATTTCATTGACTTTGGCACGTAACTCTATTGACAACCCGATCTTCCCCCGTTCAGGTTCAGATTTTTCATTGTCAGTTCAGCTTACACCGCCTTACTCATTGATGGACGGTAAAGACTATAAGGGATATTATAGTAACCCTGAAACAGGTAGCATTACCCAGGACAACATGAATAAACTTCATAAATGGATAGAATACCACAAATGGAAATTCAAAGGCAAAACGTATACTCCGTTGATGGACCCGATTGCACATCCGAAATGTCTGGTGTTAATGACACGTACTGAATTCGGTTTGTTAGGTCACTACAACCAATACAAGAAATCTCCGTTCGGAACATTCGACGTGGGTGGTGACGGTATGACCGGTTATTCAACTTATGCAACTGAAAGTATCGCTTTGCGCGGTTACGAAAACAGCTCATTAACTCCATACGGATCTGAAGGTTATGCTTACGCACGCCTCGGCATTGAATTAAGATATCCGTTGATGCTGGAAACAAGTACTAACATTTATGTGTTAGGTTTCCTAGAAGCTGGTAACGCATGGCACGATATCAAGAAATTCAATCCATTCGAGTTGAAACGTTCTGCCGGTGTCGGTGTTCGTATCTTCCTGCCGATGATTGGTATGATGGGTATTGACTGGGGTTACGGTTTCGATAAAGTATTTGGTTCTAAACAATACGGAGGAAGTCAATTCCACTTTATCTTAGGACAAGAATTCTAATGTATCATCAAAAACTAAACGTTATGAGAAAGTCTGTTCTATTAATCATGATGCTGTTTGCTGTCAGCATGGCGGCAAATGCACAGAAGTTTGCACTGATCGATACGGAATATATTATGAAGAATATTCCGGCAGCTCAAAGCGCTAATGAGCAAATGCAAGAAGCAACGAAGAAATACCAGAGCGAAGTAGAAGCCCTGGCAAAAGAAGCACAGAAGATGTTCCAGGATTACCAGGCAAAATCTTCCACTCTTTCTGCCGCACAAAAGACAAAGACAGAAGATGCAATCGTAGCTAAAGAAAAAGCGGCAGCCGAGTTGAAGCGTAACTACTTCGGTCCGGAAGGCGAATTAGCCAAGATGAGAGACAAGTTGATTACTCCGATTCAGGATGATATTTATGAAGCAGTGAAAGCTATATCACAGCAACATGGATATGATTTGATTATCGACAGAGCCTCTGCTACAGGTATAATATTTGCAAATCCACGCATAGATATTAGTGATGAAATCCTAAGAAAATTAGGATATTCAAATTAATTTCATACATTTGCAGCTGGAAATAACTAAAAATCATTCAAATAAATTATAGAACTATGCTAAAAAAAATTGCACTTGTAATGTTGCTTGCACTCCCAATGGGTGTATTTGCACAGAACCTGAAATTCGGCCACATTAATGCACAGGAAATCATCACTGTGATGCCGGAATTCACCAAAGCTCAAAATGACATTCAGACTTTAGAAAAACAACTTACTGCTGAACTTCAGAGAACGCAGGAAGAATTCAACAAGAAATATCAGGAATTCCAACAAGCTATCGCTAAGGATTCTCTTCCTCCCAACATCGCTGAAAGAAGACAAAAAGAATTGCAAGATATGATGCAAAGACAAGAGCAATTCCAACAAGATGCTCAACAGCAAATGGCGAAAGCACAAAATGATGCCATGGCTCCTATCTATCAGAAGTTGGACAATGCTATCAAAGCCGTAGGCGCTGCTGAAGGTGTAATCTACATCTTCGACCTGGCAAGAACTTCGATTCCATACGTAAACGAATCACAGAGCATCAACTTGACTAGCAAGGTAAAAGCAAATCTTGGTATCAAATAAGAACTGACCAAGAATAAAGAAATACCAAAAGGGAAAGAGAAAGAAGTTGATCCTTCTTTCTCTTTCCCTTTTTTTGGCGTACATTTGCGTATATAAATCAAGTGTGTCATGAAGCAACATCTATCCCATACGCCCGGACCGATCGGAGTATTTGACTCCGGTTACGGAGGTCTGACCATCTTAGACAAAATAAGAGAAGTATTACCGGAATATGATTATATCTATTTGGGAGATAATGCACGTGCTCCTTACGGAACACGTTCTTTTGAGGTCGTATACGAATTTACCCGGCAAGCGGTCAACAAACTATTTGATATGGGCTGCCACCTGGTTATATTAGCTTGCAATACAGCTTCCGCAAAAGCTTTGCGCAGTATTCAGATGAATGATTTACCAAGCATCGATCCGGCTCGCCGTGTGCTCGGAGTCATCCGCCCCACTGTAGAATGTGTTGGAGAGATTAGCAAGAATCAGCATATCGGCGTACTGGCAACAGCAGGCACCATCAAATCCGAATCGTATCCGTTGGAAATACACAAGTTGTTTCCTGAAATCCAGGTCAGCGGCACAGCCTGTCCGATGTGGGTATCACTAGTTGAAAACAATGAATCACAGGACGAAGGAGCAGACTATTTTATCCGGAAGTACATCAACCAATTGCTATCGAAGGATCCTCAAATAGATACTGTCATTCTCGGATGTACTCATTTCCCCATACTTCTACCCAAAATCCGGCAATATATTCCGGAGCATATCAGTGTAATTGCGCAAGGCGAGTATGTTGCGGAAAGTCTGAAAGACTATCTGAAAAGACATCCCGAAATGGATGCAAAATGCACGAAGAATGGGAACTGTCAGTTTTACACGACCGAAGCGGAAGAAAAGTTTTCAGAATCGGCCTCTACTTTCCTGAAACAGCAGATTAGTGTAAAACACATCACGCTCGAATAAAATTTAAGAAAAAAAGTAACCGTTTCTCTCTCTTTTTTGTTATATTTGTAGATAACCCCTAATAAGCAAGATCATGAAAGAAGAAGATTATAGCAAAGCAATAGAAGTATTCT
>OGPY01002059.1_pt1 | contig 13368 bp, 8 predicted proteins | sample 1553121 | NCBI WGS metagenome assembly OGPY01 (sample SAMEA2580004, study PRJEB22360) | human gut metagenome
ATCTGCTCTTTTCTTGTCAGAATCTGTGCCTGTTCCTGTACACAGCTGCCAATCCAGAGATCCTCTGGTACGGCATGCTCCCCGTCTTTTAAAAACTCTGCCGGAGACTTCTCCTGCAGGTGGTCACAAAATTCTCCATACGCATACAGCTGCCGGGTGTTGGTATACCGGACATTTTCCACCAGGGAAGATGCCCCCAGCCCCAGCCCCAGATAATTTTCTCTGGTCCAGTAGCCGATGTTATGTCTGCAGGCATACCCCGGCTGGGCAAAATTAGAGATTTCATACTGCCGGTATCCTGCCTGTTTCAATACATCCTGCGTGGCCTTATAAATGCGGTATACCTCATCCTCGTCAGGAAGAATCTCTGTATGAATCCCCGCTTCCTGCTTCACTGCGTCAAACTTATACCGTTCATAAAACGGTGTCCCCTTTTCTATGATCAGGGAATATGCCGAAATATGTTCCGGTTTCAGGCGGATCACCGTCTGCAGGGATTCTAAAAATTTGTCCAGCGTCTGGTAAGGCAGACCGCTCATCAGATCAATATTGATATTTTCAAACCCTGCATTTCTCGCCAGCTCATACGTTTTTAAAAACTGATCATACGTGTGAATTCTTCCAAGTGCTTTCAGCTCCTCATTGTTTGTTGACTGCAATCCGATCGAGAGGCGGTTGATCCCCGCACTCTGATAGACATTCAGTTTCTTTGCCGTCACCGTTCCCGGATTGCACTCGATGCTGATCTCCGCATCCGCCTCCACATGAAAACTCGAAGCAACCTGCTGCAGCACGGTGTAAATCAGATTTTCCTCCAGCCAGCTCGGCGTGCCCCCTCCGATATAAATTGTCGGGACATGATAATCCCCAAGCAGATTTCCGTAATAACGGATTTCCTGCAGCAGGGCATGCACATATCTGATCTGTGTATTGCTGTCTGCCGGAAAGGACAGGAAATCACAGTAATCACACTTTTTCACGCAAAAAGGGATATGAATATATAATTCCAGTTTCTTTTCATTCATAGAATCAGTCTTCATCCAGTTTCAATACACTCATGAATGCCTCCTGCGGCACTTCTACGCTACCGACCTGACGCATTCTCTTCTTTCCTTCCTTCTGTTTCTCCAGAAGCTTTTTCTTACGGGAAATATCACCGCCGTAACATTTTGCCAGGACATCCTTGCGCATGGCCTTAACCGTTTCACGAGCGATGACTTTTCCGTTTACGGCTGCCTGAATCGGGATTTCAAACAGATGTCTCGGAATCTCTTCTTTCAGACGCTCACACATTTTACGGCCTCTGTCGTATGCACTGTCTTTGAATACAATAAAGGATAAGGCGTCCACCATCTCCTTATTAATAAGAATATCCAGTTTGACAAGGTCGGAACGGACATATCCTTTCATTTCATAATCAAAAGAGGCATATCCGCGGGACCGCGACTTTAATGCATCAAAGAAATCGTAAATAATCTCATTCAGTGGCATATCATATTTGATCACGGCACGGGTTGCTTCAATATAATCCATGCTGATATAAATACCGCGGCGTTCCTGACAAAGCTTCATAATTGCCCCGACATACTCGCTGGTTACCATGATCTCTGCCGATACAAACGGTTCCTCCATATATTCAATCTCCGAAGGGTCCGGCAGATTGGACGGATTGGTCAGGTCAAACACTTCTCCGTTGGTCTTGTGCACCTTATAAATAACACCGGGTGCCGTAGTCACAAGATCCAGATTAAACTCACGCTCTAAACGCTCCTGAATAATCTCAAGATGCAGTAATCCAAGGAATCCGCAGCGGAATCCAAATCCCAGGGCAAGGGATGTCTCCGGTTCATACTGTAACGATGCATCATTGACCTGCAGTTTTTCAAGCGCATCCCGCAGATCCGGATACTTGGCAGAGTCTGCCGGATATAATCCGCAGTACACCATCGGATTGACCTTTTTATATCCCGGAAGCGGTTCTGCACACGGGCGGTCGAGCTCTGTCACAGTGTCTCCGACACGTGTATCGCGCACATTTTTAATGCTCGCCGCGATATATCCAACCATACCTGCGGAAAGCTCGTCACACGGAATAAACTGCCCGGCACCGAAATATCCCACTTCTGTCACCAGATCCTCGGCTCCTGTGGCCATCATTTTGATTTTGGTTCCCACTTTGACGGTACCTTCCTTGATCCGGCAGAAAACAATTACCCCCTTATAGGAATCATACAGCGCATCGAAGATCAACGCCTTAAGCGGTGCCTTCGGATCTCCGGCAGGTGCCGGAATCTTTGTCACGATCTGTTCAAGCACTTCCTCAATATTCAGTCCGGTCTTTGCAGAAATACGCGGAGCATCCATCGCCTCGATACCGATCACATCCTCGATTTCCTGTGCGACCTCTTCCGGGCGTGCACTCGGCAGATCAATCTTATTGATGACCGGAAGCACATCCAGATCATGATCCAGTGCCAGATAGACATTGGCAAGTGTCTGGGCTTCCACCCCCTGTGCGGCATCCACAACCAGGATGGCACCATCACACGCTGCAAGACTCCGGGATACTTCATAATTAAAATCCACGTGTCCCGGCGTATCAATCAGGTTAAAAATATATTCCTCTCCATCCTTTGCCTGATAAATGATGCGCACTGCCTGGGATTTGATCGTGATTCCCCTCTCACGCTCCAGATCCATATTATCGAGAACCTGTGCCTGCATCTCACGGCTGGTCAGCGTTCCTGTTTTTTCTATGATTCGATCCGCAAGTGTAGACTTACCGTGATCAATATGGGCAATAATACAAAAATTACGAATTTTGCTCTGATCGATTGACATCTTATTCCTCTTTTTCTTTCTACTATAATTTATCGTTTGATAAGTACGGTCCATCAGATGCTGATAGAACCTACGCAATGTTACATTATACCGAAAACAGGTCTATAAATCAAACATTGACATCCACTTTTTCCATAATACCTGTTTGGTATCATCGTCCGCAAATGCCGAATGCAGCGAAGCCATATAAATTTTCTCACACATCGGCTCTTGAAACATCCCGGCTTCTGCCAGACGCATATATTCATCCGTACAGCTGGTATCGCTGACGGTACGGTTGTCCGTATTGATGGAAAGCAAAATTCCGGCATCGTAAAATTCCCGGAACGGATAGTCTGTAAAATCCGTAACCGCCTTTGTCTGCAGATTACTCGTCGGACACAGTTCCACTCCGATCTTTTTCTCTGCAACTTCCTTCTTTAATTCCTCGTCCCCGCTCATGGCAATTCCGTGACCGATCCGCGATGTTCCCAGTTCAATGGCCGTACGGATTTCTTCCCTGCTTCCACATTCTCCTGCATGGATGGTATATGGCATGCCATATTTTTTTGCAGTGGCAAATACGTCCGCAAACGCTGCTGTCGGGTACGCCTTTTCATCCCCTGCCAGATCACAGGCAACAACACCGTTTCCGAGAAATTCCCGCGCTTCTTTTAACATGGCAATATTTTTTTCGGTTTCCAGATTGCGCATGGTGCAGACAATCATTCCGGTCAGGATGTCCGCTTTTTCTTCTGCTTTTTTCAGGCCATCCCGGACGCTCTCTAAGATTTCCCGGACCGAAAGCCCCTGCTCCATGGAAAATGCAGGTGCAAAACGCACTTCCAGATACTTGACCTGTTCTTTTGCTGCAGAAAGTGCCAGATCCTGTGCTGCTGCCGAAAGTCCCTCCTTCGTCTGCAGGCAGCCAAGCGGCAGTTCAAACTTCTCCAGATACTCTGCCAGTGAACTGCAGTCCATCGGTGCCAGCAGTTTTTCCCGCAGTTCTTCCAGCCCCAGCGGCTCTTTCCCCTCCTGCTGCATCAGTTTCTGGATCAGGGGCAGGCTCATCGAACCGTCCAGATGACAGTGCAGCTCTATTTTTGGCATATTGTGTGCAATAAATCGATTCATCATCGGCTTTTCCCTCTCTTCTGCAAACTATAACAACGGAAGAAGTGATGTGCCGATCGTATTTGCCGGCATCTGCACTCCAAAATTATCCGCAATGGTTGCCCCGATCACCGCAAATGTATCCTGTGTCGGGAGCGGCCCGCTTCCCTGATCGGATGGCGAATACAAAAGCAGCGGCACCTGCTCTCTTGTGTGATCCGTCCCCTTATACGTTGGATCGTTCCCATGGTCCGCCGTGATCATCAGCAGATCTTCTTTTTTAAGCAGTGGCAGAAGTTCTCCAAGTTTTTTGTCAAACCGCTCGATTTCCTCTCCGTATCCGATCGGATTTCTCCGGTGTCCCCACAGCGCATCAAAATCGACCAGATTGGTAAAGCACAAACCGCAGAAATCGGATTGGGCCAGCGCAATGGTCTGATCCATCCCATGGACACTGCTGGTCGAATGCAGACTTTTTGTAATTCCGTATCCGTCAAAAATATCATGGATCTTTCCGACCGCCAGCACGTCATATCCAGCTTCCCGAAGCGCATTTAACACCGTTGGCCCGGTCGGTTTCAACGCATAATCCCTGCGGTTGCTGGTTCTGACAAACTCGCCTTTTTTCTTTCCCACATACGGGCGGGCGATCACGCGTCCCACCCTCCACGCATCACGCATCGTCAGTTCCCTGGCAATCTCACAGTAATGATACAGGGTCTCTAATCCCATCGTCTCCTCGTTCCCGCAGATCTGCAGAACCGAATCTGCCGATGTGTACACGATCAGCTTTCCTTCCCTGATTTCCTGCTCGCCGAGTTCCTCTAAAATCTTTGTTCCGCTTTCCGCCCGGTTTCCTATAATTTTTCTGCCGCATCTTTTTTCCAGCTCTGCGATCAGCTCCGGCGGAAATCCATGTTCCGTAAAGGTGATGAAAGGCTTTTTTGTTTCAATCCCCATCATCTCCCAGTGTCCGGTCATGGTGTCTTTTCCGTTGCTTTTTTCATTCAGTGCCGCATAATATCCAAGTGGATGTTCCTGCGGCTGTACCTGTTTTAAGGATTTCAGGTTTGCCAGCCCTAAAGATGCCAGATTTGGAATATAAAAATGTTCCACGGTCTGTGAAATATGCCCCAATGTATCGGCACCTTCATCTCCGAAGCGTGCGGCATCTGCCATCGCTCCCATTCCCATCGAATCGAGTACTATTACAAAAACACGTTTCAATCGTCTGTCCATGATTTACTCCCCTCCCTGTTTCTTAAGATTTTCCGGTCCAAAACTAAGAGGCAACAGTTCCTCCAGCGTGTGTACTTCATAGTCCTCCTGGGACCTTGCAAGTACAATCTCAAAATCTCCCGGACAGAATTCCCGCATCACCTGTCTGCAGATTCCACACGGACTGCAAAGATCCGTACATTGGTTTTCCTCTGCCGTTTTTGGGTACAAAACACTTCCACCAACGATTGCAATCGCCTGAAATTCCCGCACACCCTCACTGACCGCCTTGTAAAATGCCGTACGTTCGGCACAGTTTGTTGCAGGATAGGAAGCATTTTCTATATTGCATCCCTGATACACAGTTCCGTTTTTGGCCAGAAGAGCCGCACCCACCTGAAAACGGGAATACGGTGTATACGCCCGCCTTCTCGCCTGAAACGCACTCCGGATCAGTTCTTTATAATCTGTCTGCATCTTTATCCTCCTGTATCAGCAACCGGATGGCATCCACAGTTGTAGCGATTGCCTGCGTTGTATCATGCACCTGCACGTTCGGCAGCCCCCTTTTTTCCCGCTCCTGATTGGCAAGGACAAGAAAGCAGGCGCCCACACGCACATGCAAAAAACTTCCGGCAATAAAAAGCGCCGCCGATTCCATCTCCGATGCCAGACATCCCATCCTAAGCCATGCCTGCCATTTCTGCGTGAGCTCATAACTTACCGGCATAATCTGCGGCTCATGCTGTCCGAAAAAGGAATCCTTGCTCTGTACAACGCCGACATGATGACGTATCCCGCGTTTTTTTGCTGCCTGTACCAGTGCAGTAGTCACTGTAAAATCCGGGACAGCCGGATATTCGACCGGTGCATACTCGCGGCTTGTCCCCTCCATCCGGATCGCTCCGTCTGCAATCACCAGATCTCCGCCAAGTATATTTTCCTGCATTCCGCCGCAGGTGCCTACACGCAAAAACGTGTGTGCACCGCATTTGGAAAGCTCCTCGATGGCAATCGCAGCCGACGGTCCGCCGATTCCGGTGGAAGTCACACTCACCCTGACGCCATCTAACGTTCCGGTGTAAGTCGTAAATTCCCGGTTATCTGCCACTTGTTTTGCATCCGTTAAAAATTCCGCAATCTTTGCACATCGTTTGGGATCTCCCGGCAGGATCACATACTTACCTATGTCCTGCGGTCCCACGCCTGTGTGATACTGTCTGCCTGAACCTGTTGTCGAAGCAACCATAAAAAATGCCCTCCTCAATATAAGTACATTGTAACATTTACAGCCGTTATTTCAACACTTTTGCAAACAGATCTGCAAGTGGTTCCATCGCATTTTTTGCTTCCTCAAACGTATTCGTCTGTGCGCCCACTTCCACCAGCATACTCTTCGGGCAGAAATGCATATTAAAGCGGTACCCTTTTAGATAAATTCGCCTTGTAAAATCCGGATAATATTCCGCAGCGGCAAGCTGCATCTGAAACGAAAACGCCAGATTATCGGAAATATACGGATTTTTTAAATACGGAATATCCCCGGAAGCCGTTGTTCTGCTCAGTCCGTTAAAAAACATGATCTTTGCCATCTTTTTTCCGTTTTGCGTTGTCACCAGACGCGTGTTTTCTCCCACGCCGTCTCTATGTAAATCGATCACTACCTGAATCGATGGATTATCATTTATGATTTTCTGAATCGACGGGGCTGCCTTGGAATATGCATGATCCCGGTCGCCCACATCGTATTCTCCTTTATGATGCATGACTTGAAATCCTTCCTCTTCCAACAATTCCGTCAGATAATCTCCCACTCCGACAACACCCGTTTTTTCATCTTTTGAATCGGCGTACCGTTCCTGGGAATGGGTATGATAAATTAAAATCTGCGGGCCGTCCACCGACTGGTCAATCCTTAGATCCGGTTTCATCAGCTTATCCACGTCCAGCTGATTTTTCCCGATGGTCGTTGTATTATCAACCTGATAAAAGGTCTGTCTCAGATAATCAAAATCCTGCAGTTTTTTGCGGTTGACAGAAACTTTTTTCCCGGAAGTTTCTGTTTTTTTCTCCGGCTTTTTGGACTCTTTTTGTGTCGGAGTCTCGTCCACATTCTGACTTTCCTGCTGCACTGGCTGTTCCGTTACCGCCTTTTCATTTTCCGCAATGATCTGCTTTGCCTGTTCGTTTTCCTCTGCTGCCTGATTCTCATAATACGCCAGGTTTTCCTCCTGTGATTCATACCACAGCCGCTGCTCGTTTTGTGCAATTGCCGGATACATGGAAGCCGTCACATCCCGGTATATATTCGGAATTCCTTCCTCCTGCGCCCCCAGTACCCCCGGCACATAAAGATTAAGCACTCCGTTATAAAATTTCAGGGACAGATTCTGCCCCAAAAACTGCACCAGTCCGCCACCCCAGCAATACGCAAAAGCGCAGACCAGCACAAAATCTATCGTCACCAGAAAAAGAAGCAATCGTCTCCTCACCCTATCACCACCTTGAGAGAATTATATGCCTTTTCTTTTGTCCCTATTCCTCTTTATCTCCCAGAAGCGCAATATTGAGTCCCTCCGAAATCAGAAAACTTAAACTTTTGATCGAGTCATCAATGTTTTTCGGTGTGACAAAAAGACCGTTCAGCTGCGGGGAAAGCAGTTCCCTTGCCAGTTCCTGCCGCTCCCTCTCATCCAGCTTCTGCAGATCCGAAAGCGATAATGCGGAAATAAATTCCGTCATGGCATCCGAGACAATCGTTGCCGCATCCACGACCGTCGGCACACCGAGGGAAATCACGGGAACGCCCACACTTTTGCGGTTGATGGCATTGCGGTGATTGCCGATTCCGCTTCCCGGCGTGATTCCCGTATCCGTCAGCTGGATCGTCCGTCCCAGCCGCCGGATGCTTCTTGCCGCCAGCGCATCGACCGTGATCAGAAAATCCGGTTTTGTCTCTTTTACCACACCCTTTAAGATCTCCACACATTCCATACCGGTCTGCGCCATGACCCCCGGCACGATTCCGCTAACTTTTCCCACATCTTCTCTCTGGAATGCGTACGTTCCGAATTCATTCAGGATGTGGCGGGTGATAAATAAATTATCCACCACTCTCGGTCCCAGCGCATCGGGCGTCACTTCCCGGTTGCCCAGTCCGACAACCAGTGCCGCGACTTCCAGCCCCTTTTTTAAATTTTTTTCAATCTCTTTTCCCGGCAGAAGATTCCGCATGATCTTTGCCAGCTCCAAAGAAATATCCCTGTGGTATCCGGCATCTTCCTCGATCATCTCCGGCGCCTCGATCGTAATGTACGTCCCCTTTGGCCTTCCCATCGCAACGGACGCATTCTCGGTCTCGATCATCACGGTACTGACAATCACTCCATTTTCCCGCCGTTCTTCCAGAACACGGATGCCGCGCATATCTGCCTGGTCTTCCTGCAGCCGCTCCTGTGATTCGAGTGCCAGATCCGTGCGGATCGGATAACTATTTTCCAACATGCCTCTTCCTCCCCTTTTACCATATGCATTTTTGCAGAAATGGTTTCTGGAGATAGTATGTACGGCATAGATTTTTTTATGCCTGAAATTAAAAACCGCAGGGACATTCGTCCCTGCGGTTTATCTGTATTCCTCTGTTTCCGGATCAATTATTTACCAGCGTAAAGAGTTACTAACTTCTTTAAGTGATCATACTCATCCTTAGAGTTCTTCTCAGCCTTTGCAAATAACTCAGCAGCTCTCTCCGGGTTGAACTTCGCAAGAGATGCATAACGGTTCTCACCCTTTAAGAATGCCTGATAATCGCCTGTAGGCTCCTTGCTGTCTAATGAGAATGCATCTTTGCCTTCTACAGCAAGTGTTGGGTTGTAACGGAAGTTGAACCAGTATCCGGACTCAACTGCTAACTTCTCCTCAGTCTGAGCCTTGCTCATACCCTTCTTGATACCATGGTTGATACATGGAGCGTAAGCAATGATCAGTGATGGTCCCGGATAAGCCTCTGCCTCTGCAAGAGCCTTAACACACTGATTCATATCAGCACCCATAGAGATGTGTGCTACATATACATAACCATAGCTCATTGCGATACCGGCAAGATCTTTCTTCTTTGTCTCTTTACCACCGGCAGCGAACTGTGCGATCGCACCTGTAGGAGTAGACTTAGAAGACTGTCCACCTGTATTTGAGTAAACCTCAGTATCGAATACCATTACGTTGATATCCTTACCGGATGCTAATACATGGTCTACACCACCGAATCCGATGTCGTATGCCCATCCATCACCACCGAAGATCCACTGAGACTTCTTAGCGAGGAAATCTTTCTCTTTTAATACATTCTTAGAAGCATCGCATCCGCAAGCCTCTAATGCTGCTACTAACTTCTCTGTAGCTGGTCCGTTCTCGATACCGGAAGCGAATGTATCATTCCACTCCTTGATGGCATCCTTAACATCAGCCTTATCTGTGTTAGCTGCGATCTCATCCAGCTCGTTCTTTAATCTGTCACGGATTGCTCTCTGAGCAAGTAACATACCATAACCAAACTCTGCTGCATCTTCGAACAGTGAGTTAGACCATGCAGGACCATGACCCTTCTTGTTTGTTGTATAAGGTGTAGAAGGTGAAGAGTTTGCCCAGATAGAAGAACATCCAGTTGCATTTGCAATGTACATTCTGTCACCGAATAACTGGGTAATTAACTTAGCGTAAGGTGTCTCACCACATCCACCACAAGCTCCGGAGAACTCAAGTAATGGCTGACGGAACTGAGATCCCTTAACAGAGTTAAGTTTGAATTTCTCGATAACATCTTCCTTATCCTCAAGAGATACTGCGTAATCGAAGTACTTCTGCTCATCCTCATGTGCCTCGAATCCGGTCATTGTGATAGCCTGTACCTTATCAGGACATACGTTTACACAAGAACCACATCCCGTACAGTCGAATGCGGAAACAACGATTGCGAACTTGTAACCTGGCATCTGGTTGAGATCCTTCATCTGCATTCCTTCCGGAGCCTTAGCTGCCTCAGCCTCTGTCATAGCGACTGGACGGATTGCTGCATGAGGACATACATAAGAACACTGGTTACACTCGATACACTTGGTAGCATCCCATACAGGAACGTCTGTTGCAACACCACGCTTCTCGTATGCTGCTGTACCGGATGGAGTCCAGCCTGTCTCGTATTTCTTAACAACAGATACAGGAATTGTGTTACCCTGCTGTCCGTTGACTTTCTGCTGAATATCCTTAACGAAGTCAACAACTTCCTTGTTGTCTCCCTTAACTTCTACAGAGTAATCATCATCTGTGCAGTTCTTCCAGCTCTCTGGAACATCTACCTTAACGTATGCTGTAGCACCGGCATCGATTGCGTCGTGGTTCATCTTAACGACATCGTCACCCTTCTTAGCATAAGATCTTGTAGCTGCGTCCTTCATAAGCTTGATAACTTCCTCTTCCGGAATCAGCTTTGTCAGAGAGAAGAATGCTGACTGAAGTACAGTGTTGATACGGTTTCCAAGACCGATCTCTTTACCGATCTTTACACCGTCGATGATGTAGAAGTTGATGTTGTTCTCTGCGATGTATCTCTTTACCTGACCCGGTAACTTCTCATCCAGTTCATCAACTGTCCACTGTGTATTGAACAGGAATGTACCGCCCGGTACCAGATCCTGAACCATGTTGTACTTGTAGATGTATGCTGTACAGTGACATGCTACGAAGTTTGCCTGAGAGATCAGGTATGTGGAACGGATTGGAGAATGTCCAAAACGTAAGTGGGAAATTGTAACACCACCGGACTTCTTGGAGTCATAATCAAAGTATGCCTGAGCGTACATATCTGTGTTGTCACCAATGATCTTGATGGAGTTCTTGTTGGCACCTACTGTACCATCTGCACCAAGACCCCAGAACTTACAGTTTGTAGTTCCTTCCGGAGTAGTAACAGGATTTTCCTTAACTTCCAGAGAAAGATTTGTAACATCATCAGTAATACCGATTGTAAATCTTGGCTTCTCTGTGTTGTTGTATACAGCGATGATCTGTCCAGGAGTAGTATCCTTAGATCCTAATCCGTAACGTCCGCTTGTAATTGTAACCTGATCGAACTTAGATCCCTTTAATGCAGCAACTACATCTAAGTATAATGGCTCACCAAGAGAACCTGGCTCTTTTGTTCTGTCTAATACTGCAATTCTCTTAACAGTATCCGGAATAGCCTCGATTAAAGCTTCCTTTACGAATGGTCTGTAAAGACGAACCTTAACAACACCGACCTTCTCGCCCTTTGCCATTAAGTAATCGATGGTCTCATCGATGGTCTCACATACAGAACCCATAGCAATGATGACACGGTCAGCATCAGCAGCTCCGTAGTAGTTGAACAGCTTGTAGTCTGTGCCGATCTTGGCATTTACCTTGTCCATATATTCCTGTACGATTGCAGGCAGCTCGTCGTATGTAGAGTTGCAAGCTTCTCTTGACTGGAAGAAGATGTCAGGGTTCTGTGCAGATCCCATTTCTACCGGATGATTTGGATTTAATGCATTCTTACGGAAAGCATCAACTGCATCCATATCTACCATATCTTTCAGATCTTCATAATCCCATGTCTCGATCTTCTGAATTTCGTGAGATGTACGGAATCCATCGAAGAAGTTGATGAATGGAATTCTTCCCTTGATTGCTGCGCAATGAGCAACCGGAGTTAAGTCCATAACTTCCTGTACGGATGACTCACAAAGCATTGCAACACCTGTCTGACGGCAAGCATATACATCAGAGTGATCACCGAAGATATTCAGTGCATGTGTAGCAACACAACGAGCGGATACGTTGAATACGCCCGGAAGTCTCTCACCAGCTACTTTGTACAGGTTCGGGATCATAAGTAACAGACCCTGGGATGCTGTGTAAGTAGTTGTTAATGCACCAGCTGCTAAAGAACCATGTACTGTTCCTGCTGCTCCTCCTTCAGACTGCATTTCAACTAATTTTACAGGATGTCCGAAAATATTTTTCTTTCCCTGTGTTGCCCACTGGTCAGTTGACTCTGCCATTGGTGAGGATGGTGTAATAGGATAAATTGCTGCTGTTTCTGTAAACGCATATGATACGTGTGCAGCGGCTGAGTTACCATCCATGGTTTTCATTTTTCTTGCCATGTTCTCTTCCTCCTAAAAAATCTCGTGTGAATATATTCACACATTGTTAATCTCTACGTCCACCTAGCATATGAGCGTAGAAAATATCACTACAACTTTCACAAGTTGCTTAAAACATAAACAAAGCTGTATACATATAACTTTTGTATACAGCTTTATTCTACATTATTTGCACAAGTTTTTAAAGAGATTTTTATGTATTTTTAGGTATTTTTTTTTGTACGCCAAAAAAATAACAATCTTTTTGAATCCTTAGTAAAATACTCAAGATTTTGAATTCGTTGTATTTGTGCTATTTGTACTATTTTTATCTTTTGTACTTGTACTCTTCGCCTTCTTATGTTCATCAAATGTTTTTGTGAAAACATGGGTTCCTTTTTTGCTTCCATCTGTGCGATAATACAGATATTTATGTTTCTTAGGATTCATTGCCGCCTTGATCGCTGTATCTGACGGATTACAGATTGGTCCAGCAGGTAATCCTTTGATCACATAAGTATTATAAACCGTTTTCACTTTCAAATCTTTATAATATACCTTCTTCGCATTATATAACCCATTTGTTGTTGTATATAATACGGTTGGATCGATCTGAAGTTGCATTTTCTTTGCAAGACGATTCTCGATCACTCCTGCGATCACCGGACGTTCAGATTCTACTTTCGCCTCGCGCTCGATCATGGAAGCGATCGTCATGATCTCTGCCATAGAATGTTTTCCCTTATAATCCTTGGCAAGTACAGAATATTCCTTTTCAAAATTATCAAGCATCTTCTGAATCAGATCTTTTGGCTTTGAACTTTTATAAATCTTATAAGTATCTGGATAAAGGTATCCTTCTAATTGATATTTTACTCCCTTCTTGGATGGGATGTCTTTGATAAATTTGTTGCTGTACTGGCTTGTATCTTTTACCGCTGCAATAAATTCATCTGCTTTAAATACTCCCTGATCTTCCAGTCGTTTTGCCATCATATCAATAGAATATCCCTCTGGTATCATAACCGTTACGATCTTTCTTGCTTCTGCACGC
>OGPY01002060.1_pt1 | contig 13368 bp, 10 predicted proteins | sample 1553121 | NCBI WGS metagenome assembly OGPY01 (sample SAMEA2580004, study PRJEB22360) | human gut metagenome
AAATATTTTGCCTGGTCTTCCTGTATTTTTGCCCATATTTTTTCAGAGAAATCAATATGATCTGATGCAGCTTCCATATCTTCCACCATCAAAGCTCCCCGGATGAAAAGATAGGTTATACCATTGTTCCATTTTGTTTCGCCTGTAAAAACAGCTACACAGCCTTGTTCTTTTCCGGAACCGACCGCATTCCTGGCAAGCCTTGTCAGAAATGTGTATACGTAATCTTCAATATAAATACGCATATTTCCGGTTGTCAATCCTACCTGACGTATATTTCTCGGCAGATTAAAAAGATTTTCCCCATTTTTCGCCTCCTGTTTCTCTTCTTTGTAGATAACTTCTATCATAGTCACATCACCCCTTCGGGTATGAGAATATCACATGAGAAATGCAGATTTTAGCGGAATATAAGACCTGTTTCACAGAATTTTGCGACAGTTTTTGCAAAGGAAATATTTGTCGGGATGAAGGGTACAGCGAACTGCTGCAATTGAATTCCGGCAGAATGTCACGTAAAGTGCAGCATATAGATTTCGATGTGTTTTTTTGTACTCAGCCAGGTGCATATTTTTTCCAGATATAGGATAAGATGGATTATATCAGACAGCTACAGCTGCAAATTATCGTCCATAAGCAATCGGGTAAGTTTGCTTATTTATGAAAATTTTAAAGCGGGAGAACTTCTATGCCTTTTTATGTAAATACCAAAAAACCAGATTCTTCCAGAGAAATTGCACGGCTTCTGGAAAAATGTATTAAGCGTCATAAACGGGACTGGGCTGAAATTGTGTTTTTGTGCATTGGAAGTGACCGGGTAACCGGAGACTGTCTGGGACCTTATGTAGGCTATCGTTTAAGCCAGCATCAGCTTCCTGGAATTTTTGTTTACGGTACATTAAATCAACCGGTTCACGCCGTCAATCTATCCGATATAACGGACTTTATTTCAAGGAACCATCCGTTTGCCCTTGTAATTGCTATAGACGCGTCTCTAGGCGATGAAAGACATTTGGGCTACGTGACAATCGGAAACGGTTCTCTTTACCCAGGTGCGGCTGTTCAGAAAGATCTGCCTCCTGTGGGGGATATTTATATTACTGGAATTGTAAATATTGCAGGAATTCTGGAATATCTGACTTTACAGACAACAAGACTGTCCACTGTGATCACGCTGGCAGACACCATTGCACAGGGGATTCTTGGAAATTTTATATAACAATACGGCAAACAGAAGCTTTCACTTCCATTTGCCGTATGCTTATTTAGCATATCACTTTTTTGAATTTCCAAAAGGTTTTCTGTAAAAACAGACATAACGCCTGCCGGCGCCAGCACCCTACAGGAAAGGCACAGCCAATTAGATAAATGCTTTGATCTGTTTATAGATACCGGCTGCATCAAGACCGTATTTCTCAAGAAGAGCAACAGCCGGGCCGGACTCTCCATAAACATCATTGATACCAATACGTTTAACCGGTACAGGCGCTTTCTCAGCAAGGCACTCGCATACAGCACCGCCAAGGCCGCCGATGATGGAATGCTCTTCAACAGTAACAACTTTGCCTGTTTCCTTGGCAGCTGCTACAACAAGCTCCTCATCGAGAGGTTTGATGGTATGAATGTTAATAACCTTTGCATCGATTCCTTCTTCTGCCAGTTTCGCAGCTGCTTCCAGAGACGGAGCTACGCAAAGTCCGTTTGCAATAATGGTAAGGTCTTTTCCCTCGCGGAGAACAATACCTTTGCCAAGCTCAAATTTATAATCCGGATTATCATTGATAACCGGAACAGCAAGACGGCCAAATCTCATGTAAACAGGACCTACATGCTCATAAGCTGCCTCTACCATTGCTTTTGCTTCAATATCATCAGACGGGCATGCAACAATCATTCCCGGAATTGTGCGCATAAGTGCAAAATCCTCGCAGCACTGGTGCGTAGCACCATCCTCACCAACGGAAATTCCGCCGTGGGTAGCACCAATCTTAACATTCAGCTTCGGATATCCAACAGAGTTGCGAACCTGCTCAAAAGCACGTCCTGCTGCAAACATAGCAAAAGTACTTGCGAAAGGCACTTTTCCAGTTGTTGCGATTCCGGCAGCAATTCCCATCATGTTGCACTCTGCAATACCGCAGTCGATATGACGCTCCGGGAATGCTTTCTTAAAGATTCCGGTCTGTGTAGCTGCAGCAAGGTCAGCATCCAGAACAACCAGATCATCATGTTTTTTTCCAAGTTCTACGAGAGCGTTACCATAACTTGCTCTGGTGGCAATCTTCTTTACTTCTGACATAATGCTTCACCTACCTTTTCCAAATCTGCCATAGCCTGTGCGTACTCTTCATCGTTCGGAGCTTTTCCATGCCAGCCAACCTGGTTCTCCATGAAAGATACCCCTTTGCCTTTTACTGTTTTCATAACGATCGCAGTCGGCATTCCTTTCACAGTCTTTGCCTCGTCAAAAGCAGCGCGCAGCTGCGCCATGTCATTTCCATCAGCTACATTTATTACATGGAAATTGAATGCTTCGAATTTCTTATCGATCGGGTATGGGGAGCATACGTCCTCAACTTTACCATCGATCTGAAGACCATTGTTATCAACGATCACTACAAGATTGTCCAGTTTCCTTGCTCCTGCAAACATTGCAGCTTCCCATACCTGACCCTCCTGGATCTCGCCGTCTCCAAGAAGTGTGTATACACGATAGCTGTCATTTGATAATTTTGCAGAAAGTGCCATTCCAACCGCTGCAGAGATTCCCTGTCCAAGGGAACCGCTGGACATATCGACGCCAGGAATATGCTTCATATCCGGATGTCCCTGAAGGTAAGATCCGAGATGACGAAGTGTCACCAGATCCTCTTTCGGGAAATAACCTCTCTCAGCCAGTACAGAATACAGACCTGGTGCAGTATGACCTTTGGAAAGGACAAAACGGTCGCGATCTGCTTTCTTCGGATCCTTAGGATCAATATTCATTTCCTCAAAATAAAGATAAGTAAACAAATCTGCTGCTGATAAAGATCCGCCTGGATGACCAGCTTTAGCAGCATGCAGTGCTGTTACGATGTCTTTGCGGACTTCGTTGGCAACTTTCTGAAGCTCTAAATTCTCCATTTTCAATTCTCCTTATTATTTCCCTTGATATCATGATGTGCGAATCACAACCGGATTGAATTCTTACGTAAAATAATTTCTCGGTTAATTATTCTCCAAATACAGCCTTGTAATCATTCTGGAATTTAACAATACCAGCGTCTGTCAGCGGATGATGAGTCATCTGCTCAAGTACTTTAAATGGTACAGTAGCGATATCAGCACCTGCAAGTGCGCACTGTGTTACATGCATTGGATGACGTACACTTGCTGCGATGATCTCGGTATCGATGCCTGCAACTGCAAACATATCAGCGATCTGGCGAATGAGCTCAACACCGTCTGTAGAGATATCATCCAGTCTTCCAAGGAATGGAGATACATATGTAGCACCAGCTCTTGCTGCAAGAAGTGCCTGGTTAGCGCTAAAGATCAGAGTTACATTTGTCTTGATACCTTCTTTTGAAAGAACTTTAACTGCTTTCAGACCTTCGCATGTCATAGGAATTTTTACAACCATGTTCGGATGGATTTTGGCAATCTCGCGTCCCTCACGGATCATTCCCTCTGCATCTGTTGTAGTAGCTTTAACCTCGCCGCTGATCGGTCCATCGACGATCTCTGTGATCTCTTTGATTACTTCATTGAAATCTCTTCCCTCTTTCGCGATCAGGGATGGATTTGTAGTTACGCCACAGATAATTCCCATATCGTTAGCTGCCTTAATATCTTCTACTTTTGCTGTGTCAATAAAAAATTTCATGATTTCTTCCTCCTAAATGAATTAGACTAGAGCGTTGCAGCGCTTCCTTTGTCTTGCACTGTTCATATGCTTTCATTATAGCAGACTTCATTTACAGGTCAAGGCAGAGAGCAAATTATTAATAAAATTTCAATTAATAATTTCATCTATTATTAATCATTCTATAGTTTGTTAGTATGGTATCAATCAATTTTCTACTGTATCAATCAGTTTTTCCAGCAATTTTACCAGATGTTTTTTTTAAATTATTACTAATAATTTCCAGTAAATTATTTATTTAAACTTATTTTCTTCGGATTTTTCGTTTATGGGATCCGGTTTATCCATACGTGCATAACCGGTGGTTTTTCGCACAATAATCTTGGGATTATACTCAATATTATATACACTTGTGGGACGGATGCCTTCCCCGAAACGGATGCCTGTATCGATTTTCCGGATGATAATGTCACAGGCATCCCTGCCCTTCAGATCAACGAAGTGATCAATGGTAGTCAGTGACACTCTGCGAATTCCGGAATAAAAAATATTGTCGCAGCCGATCACAGATACATCTTTCGGCACTCTCAGACGGGCATCCTGAAGAGCATCCACAGCACCAATGGCCATCATGTCATTCTGTCCGGCAATGGCAGTAAATCTGCTGCCATCCTCCAGAAGAGACCTGGTCAGGGCATAGCCCATAGAATACTCGGAATCCGTCTTAGGATTGCGACGGTCAACGGATTCGTCAGCAGCCCGGATGATCACATGTCCGGAAAGCCCAGCCTTCTCAAACTCACGGACAAAACCATCCACTCGTTTGGAACGCTGCCACTGTCTTCTGGTAAGCGGCGGCGTAATAAAGGCCACATCCCGATGTCCCAGATCCAGCAGATGCCTCGCCATAAGTCGTCCCACTTCTGTGTTGTCCTGATTAATAGCATCTACTGTACTGATTTTTTCTTTGTTGCTAATGATGACCAGCGGAATGCTTCTTGCCATCTCTTCTACCTGGCTGATATAGTCCGGGTGGGGATTGCAGGCATAAATGATCCCCTGGGGTGCCATGGCGCGTATCATGCGCAGATACTTCTCTTCCAGCCTGGCATCACGCTGGGTATTGCAGATGAAAACTCCGTAGCCACGCTCGTTGGCTACCGCCTCGATTCCCTGAAGGAGCATCACATAGTAAGGGCTGGTAATAGTTGGGCAAAAGACAACAATCATTTTTTCCTTTTTGTTCTCTTTTTTATTTTTGTGGCCCGGAAGCTGATAGCCCAGTTCTCTGGCCGCGCTTTCCACTTTTTCCACTGTTTCTCGGGAAAAAGAAACATTGTACTTATGGTTCAGAACCATGGAAACCGTTGCCTGGGAAACTCCCGCTTTCTCTGCCACATCTGATGAAGTCACTTTTTTGCGTGCCACAAAAATCACCTCCTGCCATCTTACAGTTCTACCCTGCCCTCCAGTGCCCGAAGCAGGGTAACCTCATCAATGTATTCCAGGTCACCGCCTACCGGCACACCACTGGCAATACGGCTGACCTTGATCCCAGTAGGCTTGATCAGCTTACTGATATACATTGCTGTAGTCTCTCCCTCCAGACTGGAGTTGGTGGCAATGATCACTTCTTTTACATCTCCCTGAAGTCGCATGATCAGCTCTTTCAGCTTGATATCATCCGGACCAATTCCCAGCATAGGGGATATTGCGCCGTGAAGTACATGATAAACTCCGTCAAATTTACCGGTTTTTTCATAAGCAGCAAGATCCCTGGTGTTCTCCACTACCATAATCGTACTGTGATCTCTTTTGGGATTGCTGCAGATTGGGCACATTTCTTTATCCGTAAGGGTGTAGCAGCACTTACAGTACTGTACGTTCATCCGGGCATCGGTGATTGCATTGGTAAGCTGCTGCACCTGTTCCTTTGGCATATTCATAATATGAAAAGCCAGGCGCTGGGCAGACTTTGCCCCGATTCCCGGAAGATGGGAAAACTGCTCAATCAGTTTATTGATATGACTGCTGTAGTATTCCATCAAAATGGAAGACCCCCGCCAAGTCCTCCCAGACCTCCTGTAAGTTTGGACATTACAGCCTGGTTCTCCTGCTCAACCTTGCGAAGTGCTTCATTAGTTGCTGCAACAATAAGATCTTCAAGCATCTCGATGTCATCCGGATCTACAACTTCCTCTGCAAGCTTCACCTTGGTCACTTCTCTCTTACCTGAGATAGTTACTTCTACAGCTCCGCCGCCGGCTGCTGCAGTAAACTCTTTCTCCTCGAGAGCTTTCTGGTTCTCTTCCATCTGGCGCTGCATTTTCTGCGCCTGCTTCATAAGGTTATTCATGTTTCCTGGCATACCCATGCCTGGAAATCCTCCACGCTTTGCCATTACAAAGTCCTCCTTTAACTGTTCTGATTTCATGCTGGATTCCGCATTTCTGATTTTTCAAACAGGCTCTATAACATTTGCGGCAGCAAAAATCATTTTTCATAACAATATTCACATTTTCTGCAAATATTATTAATTTACTTCTCGTTCGTCGCTTTCACGGCAACTCTTATGTTGCTGCACAAAAATCAAACAGCAACACTCTTATTCTTCTGCATCGTCAGGATCTTCCTCCACAACAACATCCATATGGATATTCTCCCGGAGAGCCTGATCTACAGTAACCTTGGCAAGATTGGTATGGTTGTGTTCTTTTGCCACCACCATCTTAAGTTCTACACTCTTGCCAGTCTGGGCCAGGATGATATTCTTCAGTTCTTCCTCTGCTTCCGGATTATCTACATAGGTTTTTCCAAGGAAATCCTGGAATTCAATGTAGAGAACCGGTTCACCGGTCTGGCCATTGTATTTGGGAATAGACTTCTGGAGCATCTGTTTGAAAATACCGCTGGTCTGACCTACGATCACCTTCCAGCTGGCTACAATCTTCTGCAGATCCTCGGGTGCCGCTTTCTCAGGCGCAGCTGCCATGGCTTCTGCACTGCCATCAGATCCGATTCCTGTACTTCCGGCGCTGGAAGCAGAGCCCGCCAGTGGCTCCTGGCTGGACAAATACCTGCTGAACAGGCCGCTCGTCCATGCGCTGTTCCAGAACACGAAGACGATCCAGAACAGAATCCAGATTGGTCTCCATCGCCGGACGGCACAGTTTGATCAGAGCAATCTCCACCAGAACACGCTTCTGGGTGGAATAGCGGATCTGACTGGACAGGTCAGAAAAAATACGGATGTAGCGCATCAGCGTCTCTACATCCACCATCTCACTTTCTTCTCTTAGAAGTTTCAGATTCTCAGATGATACATCAATGGCTTCCTCCGGATTCTCGGAGGTTTTTACCAGAAGGAGATTACGCATGTACCAGGTAAAATCTCCCACAAACTGTCCAAGCTCTCTTCCGCCTATGATCAAATCCTCAAGAGTGCGTATCGCACCTGTCACATCTCCCTGGAGCACTTTTCGCAAAAGCTTGCTGAACACTTCCGTATCCACAGCTCCCAGAACCTCCAGGACTTTGTCATAAGTCAGTGTCTGCCCCAGATAAAAGGCAATGCACTGATCCAGAAGGCTTAGTGCATCTCGCATGGAACCGTCTCCGGCTTTTGCCACATAACGGACGGCTTTTTCTTCTGCCTCTACGCCTTCGATTTTCAGAAGTTCATCCAGCCTTGCCGCAATGGTATCAATAGTGATGCGGTGAAAATCGTATCGCTGACATCTGGACAAAATAGTGATCGGTATCTTGTAGGCCTCTGTGGTGGCAAGAATGAAGATAACATAAGACGGAGGTTCCTCCAGTGTTTTCAGAAGAGCATTAAACGCTCCTGTCGAAAGCATGTGAACCTCGTCGATAATGTATACCTTATAGTTTCCTTCAGTAGGACGATAGGCCACCTCCTCACGGATCTCACGGATATTGTCAACGCCGTTATTGGACGCTGCATCGATCTCGATCACGTTCATGGAGGTGCCAGCCTGTATCGCCTTACACATGTCACATTCACCACAGGGACTTCCATTTACCGGATGCTGGCAGTTTACTGCTTTTGCCAGTATTTTTGCAACGGTAGTCTTACCGGTTCCTCGGGTGCCGCAAAACAGATACGCGTGACCAATACGGTTATGCTTGATCTGATTGGTCAGGGTAGTTACAATGTGATCCTGTCCCTTGACATCGTCAAAATTATCCGGTCTGAACTTCCGGTATAGAGCAGTATAGCTCATTTATGGAAACTCCTTTCTAACAGCAGGGAATCAATCGCCGAAGCTGATTCCGATCTGCTTTGCAGCCTTAACGGTCTGGTCTTTCGGAGAAACCATTTTCAGCTTGCCGGCACATTCTTCAAGAGGTACTCTCTTGATTTTGCCATTTACAATACCGATCATGATGCCATATTCTCCGTCCAGAATAGCCTCTGCTGCTCCTGCTCCGATTCTTGTGGAAAGCACACGATCATATGCACATGGTGCCCCACCTCGCTGTGTATGTCCCGGAACTGTAATGCGTACCTCAGAACCAAGCTTCTGGGTAATCTTGTCTGCAATTTCATAGGATACGGAAGGATACTTCTTCGCGCGGTCTTCCAGCTTTTTCTTGTAATCTTTCTTGGAAAGAAGGGCATCCTCTTTGGAAATGGCGCCTTCTGCCACTGCAAGAATGGTGAAACGCTTGCCAGCTTTAGATCTCTTCTGGATAGCTGCAACTACTTTCTCAATGTCGTATGGGATTTCCGGAATCAGGATAATATCTGCTCCGCCGGCAATTCCTGCGTGCAGAGTAAGGCTTCCTACCTTGTGTCCCATAACTTCTACGATAAATACACGGCCATGGGATGCTGCTGTTGTATGAATGCAGTCGATAGCGTTTGTTGCAATATTTACTGCACTCTGGAACCCGAATGTCATATCTGTACCCCAGATATCATTGTCGATGGTCTTAGGCAGATGGATGATATTCAGACCTTCTTCTCTTAAGAGGTTGGCTGTTTTCTGGGTTCCGTTTCCTCCGAGGATTACAAGACAGTCAAGACAAAGCTTGTAATAAGTCTGCTTCATAGCCTCTACCTTGTCCAGTCCATTGGCATCCGGTACGCGCATAAGCTTAAACGGCTGTCTGGATGTTCCAAGAATAGTTCCGCCCTGTGTAAGGATTCCGGAAAAATCCTTGGATGTAAGCATACGGTATTTGCCGTAGATCAGTCCCTTATATCCATCATCAAATCCGTAAACTTCCAGGTCATCAATGCTGTTTGTAAGCCCTTTTACAACTCCCCGCATGGTGGCATTCAGTGCCTGGCAGTCACCGCCGCTTGTTAATAAGCCGATTCTTTTAATCATAGTACCCTCCATTTCTGTGTCTCTAGAGCGTGTTTCAAAAATCATTCCAGCAAGCTACGCGCTCCAGTAAAAACTACATTTTGAAATTTGATCCGCGAGCTCTGTTCGTTACTGATCACAAAGTGAGCAGTGACCGCTGTTCTGTTACGTCTGGGCAGCGTAAAAATCGCGGGGCAAGTTTGTTTATATTATATAATATTTCCCGTTCTGACACAACAAGTAATTTGCAACCAGATATTTCTGGAGCCGGCTTGTTACTGTTCACTCCGTGACCAGTAACGCGCTTCGCGATGCACAGAAATCATGCATTCGCATGATTTCGCGCCGCACTTCCCGGGCTTTTTGTGAACAAAGTTCACAGTTAACTTCAAACACACTCTAAGATTTACTGTAAGAAAATGACTATTTCCAAAAGCATACAGTAGTGCTATAATAGCAGTGTTTAGAATGTTAGGAGCAGACTCACTTTTTGTCTGTGACCTGACATTTTCCTATTATTTATATATTTGGAGGAGTTATGCAAATTATAATTGTCGGGTGTGGAAAAGTTGGACGTACACTTGCAGAGCAGCTTCAGGAAGAGGATACTGATATAACTCTGATCGATATCAATCCGGACAGGATTAATGAGATTACAGATGAAGTAGATGCTATGGGCGTTGTTGGAAATGGAGCAAGTATCAATACTCTTATGGAAGCGGGAATTGAGACTGCAGACATTCTTATCGCAGTTACTGTATCAGATGAGATGAACCTTCTGTGCTGTCTGATCGCCCAGAAGACTGGTCACTGCCACACAATTGCCCGTGTGCGTAATCCGATTTACAGTAAGGAAATCGGTTTTATCAAGGAGCGTCTGGGCGTCACCATGATCATCAACCCGGAACTGGCAGCGGCACAGGAGATTTCAAAACTTCTGCGTTTTCCATCCGCCATAAAGATCGATACTTTTGCCAGAGGCAAGGTAGAACTTCTGAAATTTAAAGTAATGCCTGAATTTGAACTGGATGGAAAGAGCATTCAGCAGATTACGGAGCACTTTCGCTGCGATATTCTTTTCTGCGCTATTGAGGGAAAAGATTATACTACCATTCCAGGCGGTACCAATGTGATCCGGAATGGAGATGTGATTTCTATTCTTGCTACCCCGCAAAATGCAGCAGCTTTCTTTAAAAAGATTGGCTTGAAGACCCATCAGGTAAAGAACACCGTGATCGTAGGAGGTGGAACTATTTCTTATTATCTTGCCAAGGCCCTGCTTGCCATGAAGATCAAAGTCAAGGTAATTGAGAAAGATAAGAACCGCTGTGAGTTCCTAAGCGAAGAACTTACAGATGCTACGATTATTAACGGTGACGGCACAGACCGTTCCCTTCTTCTGGAAGAGGGGCTGGAAAGTGCTGAGTCCTTTGTAACTTTGACTAATATGGACGAGGAGAATATTTTCCTTTCCCTTTTCGCAAAGACTATTTCGAATGCCAAGCTGGTTGCCAAGGTAAACAGACTTGCCTATGACGATATTATTGACAGTCTGGACATCGGAAGTGTTATTTACCCGAAATACATTACTGCAGATTATATTTTGCAGTATGTAAGAGCAACTCAGAATTCCATTGGAAGTAATGTGGAGACCTTGTATCACATTCTGGATGGAAAGGCAGAAGCTCTGGAATTTAAGATCTGTGATAATTCACCTATTGTAGGAAGGACATTGTCCGAACTGAATCTGAAGAAGAATCTTCTGGTTGGATGTCTTTACCGGGATGGCAGTGTGCGCATTCCCCGTGGACATGATGCCCTGGAAATTGGAGACAGAGTTGTAATTGTTACCACTAACAGAGGTCTTCGTGATATCAACGATATACTTGCAAAGTAAAGGAGTCCGGACATGAATTATTCCATGATATCTTATATTCTTGGCTGGATCTTCAATTTTGAAGCGGCATTTATGATTTTGCCAGGAATAACAGCAATCATTTACCGGGAAAAAAATGGTCTGGCATTTCTGATCACGATGCTGATCTGCCTGACAATCGGAATTCCGCTTACCAGGAGAAAAAGAAAAAGCAAAGTATTCCATGCCAAAGAGGGTGCTGTTACAGTTGCTCTCAGCTGGCTGGTACTCAGTATTGCAGGAGCCCTTCCTTTTATTATTTCAGGAAGTATTCCCCATCCTATAGATGCAATATTTGAGACTGTTTCCGGTTTTACTACGACTGGAGCCAGTATTTTGAGTGATGTGGAAGCTCTGTCTCACTGTATGCTGATCTGGAGAAGCTTTACCCACTGGATTGGCGGAATGGGAGTACTGGTATTTATTCTCTGCCTGCTGCCTCTTACCGGTGGATACCACATGAATCTGATGAAAGCAGAGAGCCCGGGACCGTCTGTCAGCAAATTGGTGCCGAAGGTACAGTCCACAGCCAAGATTTTGTATACCATATACATTATTCTGACTATTGTGGAGATCATTTTCCTTCTCATTGGAAAAATGCCTCTGTTTGATACATTGTGCCTTAGTTTTGGTACCGCAGGTACCGGTGGTTTTGGTATCAAAAATGACAGTATTGCAAGCTACAGCACGTATAATCAGGTGGTGATTACGGTCTTTATGATTCTTTTTGGAATCAACTTTAATGCCTATTATCTGCTTCTGACGAAGAAAGTAATGCAGGCAGCCAAGAATGAAGAGGTACGTTACTATCTGGGGATTATTGGCTTGGCCATTGTAGCTATCGCTATTAATACAAGAGAAATGTTCACAAGCTTTGGAAGAGCTTTCCAGCAGGCTGCTTTCCAGGTGGGTTCCATCATTACGACCACTGGCTTTTCCAGCTGCGATTTTGACTTGTGGCCCACCCTCTCCAAAGAAATTCTGGTGGTGCTCATGTTCATTGGTGCCTGCGCAGGCAGCACCGGCGGCGGCATCAAGGTGAGCCGCCTCCTCATTCTGGGCAAGACCTTGGGCAAGGAGCTCAAGCAGGCACTGCACCCGCAGGTGGTGGCCCCCGTCCGCATGGACGGCAAGCTGCTCAACCACGAGACCATCCGCACCACCAATGTGTTTATGGGCGCGTATTTCTTCATCTTCGTGGTATCCTTCCTGCTCATCAGTCTGGATGGCTTTGATATGGTGACGAACTTCACAGCCATTGCAGCTACTTTGAACAACATCGGCCCGGGCCTTGCGCAGGTAGGCCCCATGATGAACTTTGGCAGCTTTACGAACCCCGCAAAGCTGGTGATGATCTTCGACATGCTGGCCGGCCGTCTGGAGATCTTCCCGATGCTGGTGCTGTTCCTGCCGGATACATGGCGCAGATTCTAAAAAGCAATTATAAAAAGCCATCTGTGATCTTCTGCTCGTATTGAGCATTTGGAAAGATACAGATGGCTTTTTTGCGCGTAACGGTAAGCTGCACAAACCCTTCTCTTTTCGTGGAAGGCGGATCTGCGAAGCAAAGACGGAGAAGCTTTTATACTTCCACTTTTTCCTGTGCCCGGTACTGCAGGGCTTCCAGCACACAGTCCTCATCCAGCAGCTGTTTGCCTGCCAGATCGGCCACCGTGCGGGCCACCCGCAGGATACGGTCATGGGCGCGGGCGGAAAGGCCCAAAGCGTCGTAGGAGGCGCGCAGCAGCCGCTCGGCGGCGGGGGGCATGCGGCAGACGCGCCGCACCTGCCCGGCGGTGAGCTGGGCGTTGCAGCGCACATCCTCGTAGCCGGGAGCAGCGTACCGTTGGGCCTGGATGGCCCGGGCAGCAAGGACCTGTTTCCGCAGCTCGGCGCTGCTCTCGGAAGGGGCAGCGCCATGCAGTTCATCGAAGGCCACCGGGTCCATCTCGACGCAGAGGTCGATGCGGTCCAGCAGCGGGCCGGACACCCGGCTGCGGTACTGCCGCACAGCACTGGGCGAACAGGTGCACTGCCGGGTGGGGTGGCCGTAGTAGCCGCATTTGCAGGGGTTCATGGCGGCGACGAGCTGGAAGCGGCTGGGATAAGTGGCGCTTCCGGCGGCCCGGCTGACCGTGATGCAGCCGTCCTCGAGGGGCTGGCGCAGCACTTCGAGGCTCTCGCGGGAGAACTCGGGCAGTTCGTCGAGGAAGAGGACGCCGCAGTTGGCCAGACTGCACTCGCCGGGGCGGAACTGGGCACCGCCGCCC
>OGPY01002068.1_pt1 | contig 13295 bp, 12 predicted proteins | sample 1553121 | NCBI WGS metagenome assembly OGPY01 (sample SAMEA2580004, study PRJEB22360) | human gut metagenome
CTGCTGTGCGGTGTAGAGCCTAATCTACTGTAAACATCGCCTTTTACAGGCGCACAAACTCATCTGGGCAGAGATAGCCACCCTCGGAATCCTCACCAACCTGCAGAGCATTTCTCACATCGGCAAAATTACGGTTGCGGATGTTGTTCCAGAATGCGGCAGTGTATTCGGCAGAGGCAGTACCTCTCTTTTCGGGTGCGTCAATGTGCGCACCGGGTGTGGATACAACAGGTGCAGAGGTGGGAGCGTTCATCTCCGCATCAATCTGCTCCTGTCGTTCCATACGCTTGATTTCCTTGCCGAGATTCACAACTTCGGCTTCAAGGGCATCGTATGTCTTGCTGTCCTCCTCGGAAAGCACACCGCTTGCATTTCGCTTGGAATCGAGAAAATCCCTTGCAGTGTCCCATGCCTTGTTTCTCTTTTCACGAAGTTCCTGAATAGTCATAATATCATCCTCCTTAGTATTTCAGCAGTTCCAGTCTCTTATCGAGCTGGGCGATTGGTGTACCTGTTTGCGTTGCAGAAACCTTCTGCATAAAAGAAGCCGCTGTTCGGGCAGGCGTGTAGCTGAAGCTTACCATGTCCTTCGGCGGCTGTTTTTCTTCTTCGTCCTCTTCGGATTTTTCATCATCCTCGGATTCCTGTTCCTCATCAGCGGACTCTTCTTCCTCTTCCGGTTCAGCCTGCGGCATCTTTTCCTTTGCGAACAGAATACCGTCCACAAAGCCAAGCTGTAACGCCTTTTTCGCATTCAGCCAAGTCTCCTCCGACATCATTTTTGCAATTTTCCCACGGCTGAGATGGCATTTCTGCTCGTAGGCGTTGATGATGGATTCCTTGATCTCATCGAGAATCTCGATTGCTTTCACCATATCCGCCTTATTTCCAGAAGCCATGCACGCCGGATCATGCATCATGAGCATTCCGGTAGGACTGATAAATGTTTCATCACCTGACATTGCTACCACGGATGCAGCTGATGCGGCAAGTGCATCGATTTTCACTGTGATTTTGCCCTTATGGTTGCGAAGCATCGTGTAAATCTGACTCGCAGCAAACACGTCTCCGCCCGGGGAGCAGATCCAAACAGTCAGATCACCGGGGTGCTGCTCCAGTTCCGATTTGAAGAGTCCGGGGGTAATTTCATCTCCCAGCCATGTTTCAGCACTGATAGGTCCCTCAAAATACAGTTCTGTTGCTCCTGTATCCTCGTTTTTCATCCAATTCCAGAATTTTTTCATTCTGCGTTATCCTCCTTTTTCTCGATATTTTTTGCATAAGCAGCCCCTGCCGACGAAAGGGGTGTCATACTGCCGTTAACCATGTAGGTAAAGCCTCCTTTTTCTGCGGGAATGAGGTTCATATCTTCAAGCTCTCTTACATCATTAGGACATAAGAAACCATTCTGAATACCAACGCTGTATCCCTGCATTCTGCTGGCATAGTCACCTCTGAGAAGTCCATCAACATTAAATTGATAGATTGTCAAGTCAAGTGCAACACAATCAGAGAAAAAATTTTTGAAGCACCTCGAAGGGAGTCAGGAAATTAAGACGTTTGCGGGGGCGATTGTTGATGAGATCAACAACACGCTGTAAATCATCATCAGAAACGTTGGCGAATGAAGTTCCTTTCGGAAAGAATTGACGAAGCAAGCCGTTGGTATTTTCGTTTGTGCCACGCTGCCATGGAGAGTAAGGATCACAGAAAAATACTTTCATTCCTGTAGCCTCAGCCAAAGTTTTATGTGCAGCAAATTCTTTTCCATTATCGACAGTAAAACTCTTTTTCAGTTTCTCCGGAATGGAAGAAAACGCTTTTATCGTGGCGTAATTGAAAGCATTGTCCTGTCTGTCATCTATTCTGAATGCAACAAGGTATCCTGATTTACGCTCCACATGTGTGCCAAAACAGCCTGTTTTCCGCATACCGAGAACCGTATCGCTTTCCCAGTGACCATATCTCGAACGATTTTCAGCACCGGCAGGACGCTCACTAATAGGCGTAGTATCTGGGATTTTTCCACGATTGTCTGTTCCTTTGCATTTTTTATGCTTCCATTTGAAACGCATGATCTTTTTCAGCTGCGGCGGTAAGATTCCTGAATCAATCGCACGATAAATTGTCGGAAATGAAATACAAAACGGTTCCTTATCACGTTTGGCACGTCCTGCAATCTGCTCTGGAGACCAGCGTAGATTCATCTTTTCCATGACATAATTGCGTATTTCATCATCCAGCAGTTTTGCCTTTCTACCGCAGTTTTTTCGCCGTTTCCGGTATAATCTATCTGCATGATATGCTGCGTAGTCACCGTTGGCATAGCAGTTTCTCCGGAATTCACGGCTTACAGATGAGGGGGCTCTTCCAAGTTCTCTGGCAATTGCCCGAATACTTAGTCCCTGTGCTTTCAAAACTCTTGACTTTTCTCTTTCTTCTGTGGTAAAATGGGTGTAATGGCACATATTGCTTCCTCCTGTTTTATGGTTGTGTGGTGACTCCCATATTATAACACGAGTGGCTTTATGTGTCATTCTTTTTTTGTGTTGCACTTATATTGTAAATCTATCAAATAAAAACAGGAGGTCATGTGAATGAGCATCATATTAGAGACAAATCAGCTTTGCAAGTTTTATGGAACAAATGAGAATCAGGTCAAAGCTGTAAATAATGTAAATATTCAAATTAAGCAGGGGGAATTTGTTGCTATTATCGGGAAGTCTGGCTCTGGTAAAAGTACACTGCTTCATATGTTGGGGGGACTTGATACACCAACCAAGGGAAATGTGGTTTTATCTGGAAAGGATATGTACCAAATGAATGAGGATAAGCTTGCAGTTTTTCGCAGAAGAAAAATTGGGTTTATTTTTCAGGCATTTAATTTAGTTTCATCAATCAATGTATGGGAAAATATTGTATTGCCATTAGGACTTGATGGAAGGAAGGTTGATGAAGCGTATGTAAACGATATTATTTCCACCTTAGGTATTGAAAATCGTATTCATAATCTTCCAAATACGTTATCCGGTGGACAGCAGCAAAGAGTGGCAATTGCGAGAGCATTGGTAGCCAGACCAGAGATTCTATTTGCTGATGAACCCACTGGAAATCTTGATTCCAAAACAAGCGATGAGGTGATTGCTTTGTTGAAGATGACTGCAAAAAAATATGGACAGACTATCGTAATGATTACGCACGATGATGAAATTGCACAGGTCGCAGACCGCATTTTAATCATTGAAGATGGAAAGGTGGTGGATTTTCGATGAAAATAATCAGTAAAATTGCATATAGCAATGATAAAAAGAATAAAACAAGAAGTATTCTTATCATGATTGCCATCTGCTTATCGACAATGCTTCTTACAATGATCAGTACCATCGGAAATGGGATTATCCGTTTGCAAAGAGACAACGCAGCAGAAACATATGGAAGCAACTATGGTATATTTCTTTCTGTGAATGAGAAACAACTGCAAGAATTGAAGCGACATTCTGAAATTGATAGAATTGGTATCATGTGTACAGCAGGTGTATTAAAAGGGAATGAAAAAGGTAGTTTTGTTAGTGCTGACGATACGGTCATAGATATGCTCCCCTTCAATCAGGAGTACAATTTAGAGGAAGGTTCTTATCCAAAAGGGGCAAAGGAAATTGCTGCGGGAAAGACTTTTTTTCAATCACAGGGTTATAGTAATGTACAAATTGGAGATACTGTTACGCTGAATTATCGTTCTGGTATGCAAACAGAATACGAACCACAGGAGTTTGTTGTAAGCGGTATTCTGTTTGATCGAGAAGAATATACTATTGATTCTTCATATGTCGTTTTTTGTTCTTCTGCGTTTTATAACAGTCAGTTTGCGGAAAACGAACAAACATATCATGTTTATTTTACTTTGAGTGATACCGTGGGTGTCTCTATGAACAATATCGATTCTGTACTTGGAGAACTTGCGGATTCCTGTGGAATTGATAAAAAAAATATAATTGTAAATGACTATTATCTGTCTTGGACATTAGAACCGAGTTATGAAATGATTGCAGTATGTGGTATTCTAATCTTGGGAATTGTACTGTTTTCAGTTGTCGTAATCTACAACATATTCCAGGTAGGTATTGCACAAAAAATACAGGAATATGGAAAAATCAAAGCATTAGGTGCAACAAAGAAGCAGATGAAACAGTTGATCTTTCGGGAAGGAATGTTTCTTGCGTTATTTGCCATTCCTATTGGATTGCTATTTGGCTTCCTTTTGGCAAAAGGAAGTTTTAGCTGGTTAATAGAACAAGGAAATATAGTATCATCTGGAATCAAAAATAATCAAGTGCCATTATTTTCAATCACAATGATTCTAATAAGTGCGTTCGTTTCTCTTCTTACTGTTATGCTGGCATTACGCAAACCTATGAAAATTGTTTCTGGGATATCCCCAATTGAAGCTACCAGATATTTAGAAAATTCTACTAAGAAAAATCATGGTATGCGGAAAGGAAGGCAGAATGTGACGGTATTTTCTATGGCAATGGCAAATGTTACAGGTAACAAGAAAAGAACAATTGGAACAATTCTTACAATGGGTTTATCCTGTGTTCTGTTTGTAGCAATTTCAAACTATGTTGGTAATATTGATACAGAATACGAAGCAAGACGAGGTCTAAATCATGGACAGTTTGAATTAAAGTTAGATTACGCCCCTGAATGGGATGAAGCTTATCCAGAGAATAATTTAGATTCAATTCTAAGAAACAATCCATTAAATGAATCACTTCTTGAAAACATTAAGAGTATTTCAGGTGTTACGGAGGTACAGACCAGAGAAGTTGCTGTCGCAAATATAAATGGAGTAAAGCAGACTGTGTCCATTGTAAATAAAGAAGATTTTGAAAAAATGCGTCAGGAAGGGGATCTTGGTGCTATGGATTATGATGAGGCTGTCAAGAATGGTGATGTGTTTTTTGGCTGGTCTATGTGGATGGAATCAGATGGATATTCATTAGATTCCCCCATTTCATTTGAGCTGGATAATGGAACAGAAAAATTACTTTATGATGGAAACATTGCAGGAGCATTTTTAAGTGCAGATTCTTATCTTGTAATGCCTGAGGAAGTATATCACGCAATGCAGCCTAGTGAGCCAGCATATGGGTATGTCTGGATTGATTGTGATGAGAAAGATGTGGAATCAGTCGAGCAAAATGTGAGAAATTTGATTTCCGATACTTCTTATGTCGGACTAAAGACCTATCATGATGAATTACAAACTGCTGAATTCTCCAGCAGAATGATGAAACTGGGGTGCTATTTGTTTATGGCAATTGTAGGCTTGATTGGATTCATGAATTTAGCGAATACGATGATTATAAATATCACAACCAAAAGACAGGAATATGGGGTTCTGCAGGCTGTAGGAATGACAAATAAACAGTTAAATATAAGTATGCAGATACAAGGATTGATTTTCACAATTGGAACGATACTTGTTGCACTTATGGTGGGATTGCCAATTGGTCGTATGCTATTTTCTTATGCAAAACAGAATGGAATCTTTGGTATGAATGTTTATCATATTCCATTTGCACCAATTTCACTTATGATTCTATTGGTTGGGATTTTACAGATCGTACTTTCTTGTATTTTAAGCAGTAATCTCAAAAAAGAAACATTAGTCGATAGAATTCGGTATCAGGGATAGTTATTTGTAAGTGATAAGCTGTTACTCAACAAAAGAGTGACAGCTTAATTATAGTAATAATTCAATTATTACCAAAGTTCTAACAAATTCTCTGCATCTATCCACATCTGCATATTACCCTCAAGATACAATTTTGCATATTCAAGAGGTTCATCTATTGCAGGTGCATTTAATGTGCATTCAGAGCTGGGAGTTGTTTTTAATCCTTCCTCCGCTTTGCCGCAATCAATCTGCCATTTCGATAACTCTCTCTTGCTTATTCATCTTCGTCGAACAATATTCACGATACAAAAGGGCGGCGTATACACGTTTGAAAAGGCACTTTATCGGTATCCGACCATTCAGGCGGGATGTGCAGATGGCGGTTATAGAGGAACATTCCGGAATACTTTTGATGAATTTCACAATATCAGAATTGATATTTCTATGCAAATAAAAGAACAGAAAGGATTTCAGGTTTTACCAAAACGTTGGGTTGTTGAACGTACTTTTGCATGGCTGAATGGTTCACGCCGGTTGTCAAAGGATTATGAAACTTCTTGTTGCTCTGCTAAAACAATGATTATGATTTCTCATGCTGCTACACTCTTAAAACGCCTATGAGCACAAGCTCTCATCCTGATGAACTTTCCTATGATGAAATACTTACCAAACATCTGCTTTCTAAAATCACTATTTTTTATGACCATATCGTTTTTGAGTTCAAATCAGGCGTGACAGTTAGTGTGGAGAAGTAAATTAGATAGAATTAACCCCTCTGTTAGAATTAAATCTGACGGATGGGCTATATTTTTTAAAATATTCTTAAATCAAAATCAAACTAAATCTGTATGTAGTCTGATTTTTCACCAAACTGCGTACAAAGCTATCAGACATATTGTGCAGTGTTGCTTTAAATCTTATTTGCTTTCATAAGTAAGCAAATTACAGTTATAATACTTCCAATGGTCATCTTCATTATCTACAGAAAAAAGTTCACCCTCGTAAGCCATAAAGTTATCCCAGACAGTAGCAGAACAATCCCATGCATTCAAAAAGTACATTTTCTTACCGAAAGCATTAGTTGCAGTATCCATATAAACCTTATTGCCGTATACAGTGGCATTCTGTCCCCAGCCGTCTACAACATTATTTTGTTCAAATGCACGCTGAATTGCTGTACAGCCATTTCTATAACCAACATTATTTTTTATCACACAGTCATTTCCCTTGATATTTACGAAGCTTTTTGCAAAATTTTCACCGCTCATTCCTGTTCCGTCAAATGTACAGTTTTCTACAGTTGTCCCGATTGTGTATTCTTTTATGTCAACGTGTTCAGCAGCAACATTCGGACCAAGTTTACAGTTTCTGATTGTATTGTAATGACAATCATGACCATAACCTGAAGTGCTTTTGGCACTGCCGACGTAAACAGCTTCACCATATCCGGGAGATACAACACCTGTATCATGAACATAACAATTTTCCGCAAGACAATAAGAACTGTTATCTCTGAAATGAATCCCCTCAGAGCCAATATTATATACTTCGCAATTTATAATCTCTGTATGATTTGAATTATCAAGAATAATGCCTTTTTGTGCATTCGTGACTTTTAAATCTTTAATTTCCCACCAGTCGCCTGAAATATCTAAAACATAATTTTCAGAAGTTGAAGAACCTGAAAGAATAGCAGGTTTTTCGGGATTTTCAGAACGAATTATAATAGGATCTGCTTCTGTTCCATCTGCCGAACTTGTGAACATATATCCTTTTGGTGTATCACCGCTATAAACATATTCACCCTCGGCAAGTATGATTTCATCGCCTGCTTTGGCATTTTTAAGGGCATTTTTTAGTTCATCTGTATTTTCAACATAAACTTCGTTTGATGTAGCTTCTCCTGAAATTAATTTTTGTTTCATAACGCAAAGGTCAAGCACATTTATTTTATCATCTTCATATAAATCTCCAGCTTGCCAATCAGCAAGTTTTGCATCTGATTCTGTAAGAAGCCATTTTTGAAGTGACACAACATCTGCTATATCAAATTTACCATCTGAATTGACATCGCCTTTAATCTTTTCAGGTGCCGGATTCTCTGATGAATATATCGCATCATACATTGTTTTTGCCCATAATTTACGCATTTCTGCATATCCATTTTCAGCAGGGTGAACACCGTCACTACTTAACAAATCAGGATTTTCCTTGAAAAATTCATAGAAATCAGGTCCCTTAATGACTTGAGGATATTTTTCATATATTTTTTCTATCATTGCATTATATGCAGGAACATTATCACCTACAGCAGATTCTTTTGCATAAGGAATTGTTGGAATAATCGGAATTTTTCCAGCCGCAAGAATGCTTTTTACCATATATTCCGTGTTATTATAATACTGTTCCGTTCCGGACGGATTTCCCCACGCATCGTTTGTGCCATAGGCAATGCTTACATATTTTCCAGGGAATGATTCAAGCCAGCGATCAATATTTTCAGCACCCTCTATACTTCTGATACCGCCAATACCGCCGTTTTCCTGAATCGGATAATATCTGCCGTCTATTTGATTGACATATTCGGCAAATCCTGTTCCGTAACAGTTCATCATTCCACAGGCAGTGATTGAATCGCCATAAAATATAAAGCTGTCAGAAATCCCGTCTGATACATTATGGATATCCATATTGATTGACGTATTTCCGCCCGTTTTTCCATCATTTCCGCTGATATTTATTCTTATCCAATTATATCCTTCCATATCAACTACATGCTGACGAGAATGCAGTGTATTTCCTGTTACTGTTTCAACAATTTCCCAACCATCTTTCGGATAGCTTCCACCTTCAGCAGCATTCACTTCAATTGTATAATCTGAAGGAACACCATTGGAACTTCCATTTAAAACGGTATAATCAAACTGTCCTGTTGCATTATACCATACCGCAATTACCCTTTTACGTTCATTTTTTGGAACGGCAGAAAGGTCATATGCAAGATAATCAGCACCATTACTATTCCAGAAAGAGTAGTAATATTTATCATTTGCAGAAGCTGCCATTCCCGAAGAAGAATATGCAGGACATTCACGGCTGATTACAGGATTAGAAGAAAAATCAGCATAAGCAATATTGCTTTCACAAATTGTAACGGAAGATAAAGATATAACAGCTGCTGATATTATCGAAGCAAGCATTCTTTTTATTTTCATTTTTTTACACCTCATTTTATTAATTCACGCTTCATTATGCAAAGGTCAAGCACATTTATTTTATTATCTTCATATAAATCTGCGGCTTTCCAGTCATCAATTTTTACATCAGAAACAGCGAGAATCCATTTTTGCAAGGTAACAACGTCAGCTATATCAAATTTTCCATCTGCATTGACATCTCCTTTTGCAGATGGTGTTTCTTTTGCTTTTACAAGAATTTTAGCATTTTTCAAGGTTATATCTCCAGTGTAAGCCGAAATAGAAATTCCATCAAGGTCACTGCTTGTCACATCGAGTTGTTTTAAGGCTGACAAAATATCTTCTGCAAGAAAAACTGCTTTATCTCCATTAAAATAAAACGGCTGAATTGTCTGCCAGATTGGTGGAGTTGATGACCATTTCTGCAATGCAACAATAGGCGGATATCCTGTGGCACTTTCGTATTCAAGTTCTATTGCATATGTATCTCCCAATTCATCAAGTAAATTTCTATCTAAAGAAATTCGATCTTTTCCATCTGATGTTATTTCAGAATACAGTTCATAATTCTTACAGGGATATTTTGCAACATTGGAATAAATAATATTTTTCTTTGGAGTTTCTCCCTGACGCTCAAATAATTCTGTCAGCGTTACAAATTCATAACCCTGTTCTTTAAGCTGCGGAATAGCAATTTTCAAAGCTTCAACAGTTTTGCTGTTCCCTGCTGCATCATGCATAAGAACAATTACACCATCTTTTGCACCATTTAAAATGTAATCAGCACGTTCCTGTGCAGATATATTTTCCATATAATCCCTTGGATCAATTCCGCAGATAAATGGATGCGAAATGTTATCATACATACTTTGGCTAACATCAATAAACGGAGGTCGGAAAAATTTTGTTTCCTCACCTGTAATCTCTTTTACTTTTTCATCAACATCTGAAATTTCTACCTGCAATTCATCAGCAGACATTTTTGACATATTTGAATGTGTCTTAGAATGATTGTCAATTTCCATTCCCATATCATAGGCACGTTTTACTGATACAGCACTTTCTGCATTGATATTGTTGCCAATCAGAAAAAAGGACGCCTTTGCATCATACTTCTCCAATACATCAAGCACATCATTCGTTGTAGTTGTATTTGGTCCATCATCAAATGTAAGTGCAATCAGCTTTGTTTCTGTATCAACAGCATTTGTTGGTAACGCTGGAATTATACTTGACATAAGTGAAAATGCTGCAACTGTTGACAATAATTTTATTACAATTTTTTTCATACTGAGCTCCTCTCTGTTTATAAATTCATCTTTTCACAATTCTATGTAACAAGCTTTTTGTTTCAAATGATTTTTTTGTCACCAAATCTCCCTACTCAGCCACCAAGCCATTCAGTTTCACAAAGTGGCGTAAAATAGCCACTTTTAAGCTATCTGACAACATATCTGCCGTTTTCATCAAATCTGCACATAAATTTTGCCTTTCAGGTCGATTGTGTACATCTGATAACGTATTTTTGCCTATTTCGATATGTTTCCGTTTACAGATTTCAGGAAATAGTTGAGTTTGGATGATTTTGTAACTACCAAAAAACTACGTAAAATAGGAATTTTTACCCCTTATTTTTTGTAATCAGAACTACGCACTCAACGTGCAACGACACTTCAATTTTAATGTCTGCATTTTCGTTTAATTACCCATACAGCCATACTGAATAAGCAATTTGAATTTTCTCGCAAATAGCATATATCTCTACCATCTTAAACTGACTCAATACAATAGGCTAAATGTCCTTACTATTTATCGACTACAGCAACAAGGTCATAACCATTTTCTTATTCAAATTGTTTGTAAGGTTAGATCTACTAATTTGCACATATCATATTTAGTGTCTCGTTGAAAATGACAAAATCCAAACATGTTTCCTCTTTTGGCTCGACATTCAGCCTGTGCACATTCGTGAATGTCACTATCATTGCCTACCGCCAAATAAAGCCATTCCACATGAGGATGACTAAAACGATTATCTTCTTTGATATACTCTTCTTTAGGAAGAAAACGATCATAATTGGGAATCTCATCATTTTTCAATATCGTGCCTCTTCCCATTAACTTATCTTTCAAATCCTTAAAAACAATTGTACTTTGTTCAATACCAGAATGTTTATGAAATAGGTCATCATATGCCATTAAAAATTTCTGCTCTTTAGCTTTTTCAATTTCATCATAAGAAAACGCCCCAGTTGCTAAACATTCTCTAAATTCATCCCATGTTTTTCTAATGGCTTGTTCACAATTTTCTATACCATTAAAATCAAAAATGCTTCCCATAGTTTAATCCTTCTTAGTCTACCAAATATATAGCTACTAATCTACTGTAAGTTTTAGCAAATACACGAGTATCTTTCATAAGTTTAGAATGTGACAATTAATAGTGGATTTACTTGTGCTTTTATGGTTTTCGCCCTAATATTTGCATTCAATATATGTTCTGTCAAGTCTGTCTATAGAGCTTTTCAAATTTCCACCATCTCAAACTGACAAGTGTGTTTCTTACTCTTCTTATCATAATTCACGCCAACAAACAGCACTTTTCCATGATAATCCTTCAAACAGCGAATATAGTTTCGATCTTTGATTTGCCCCAGTGCAACACCAGTGGTTTGATTCCATTTCAGTTCCACGATCATTGCCGGGTTATGATTTCCAGTTCTCGGTATAAATACCAGATCCGCAAAGCCCTCTCCGCCCTGCAATTCCCGATAAACCGCATAGCTGTCTTGTGCAGAATAGTATGCCAGACTCAGCACACAAGCCAGCGAATTTTCATTGTTGTACTGAATCACAGAACAGTTGTCACTGTGAACTTCCTGAAGCATTTCCGCCACCTTTTCCGCATTCTGTGCCAACGTCAATTGCAGCAGCTTGTCGGAACGATGAATGGCATTGTTGACCGTCTGGAATTCCTGCCCCTGGATGGAATTGAGAAATTCCTGCCGCACTTCCTTGTTGGGAATCCAGGCGGTTTTTGTATCGAAGTCGTAAGTCAGATAGCCCAGATGTACCAGCAAAGTCAAAATATCATCCGCGGTTTCAAAGGTACACATATCGTTCTGAAATGTTTTCGTATTGATAGAAATATGTTCTCCGGCAATCATCCGAATGATTTTATCCCGCAAGCCGTTCTCATTGCGAACGATATACATTTTCAAAGCCTCATAGGTTTCTGTCTGTGTCCAGTAACTGTCAAAGATGCCGTTCATCATCGCTGATGTTACAGATCTTGGATTATAAATGGATACACCATTGACATTATAGCCATCGTACCAATCTTTCGTTTGTTCAAAAGACATATGATAACGTTCACAAAGCTGCTGAACCTCTTCTTCCGTAAAGCCAGTGAACTCTGCCAATCGCTTTTGATTGGTCATAGAGTATTCATCAAACATATTCAGTGCAGAATGTTGACCGTATTTCTTGATTGGAAGAATCCCAGTCATATAGGCAAGTGCCACATAGGGTTGTCCTTTCAGAAGATCCCGCAGAAAATCCAGATATTCCTTTTGAGCAGTCGCATTATCCCGATGCACCCGGAAAATGGAATCCCATTCGTCAATGATGAAGATAAACTTTTCTTCACATTGACCGTACAGATCTTCCAACGCAATAATCAAACTGGTTTCTTCCGGCTCTATCACGGAGAATGTCTGTTTCATCTCTTTTAGCACACGTTTCTGCAAGAAGTCCAGCATTTCATGGACATTTTTGGTTCTGCCAAGGAATTTCTGCATATCGATGTGAATCACATTATACCGGTTCAGGTGCTTTTCAAAATCCGGTGTCTGTGCGATCTGAAACTTGGAAAACAATTCTCTCGAATCGCAGCCCTTGCTGTAATAAGCCGTCAGCATATTCTCTGCCATCGACTTTCCGAATCTTCTGGGACGGCTGACGCAGATCTCCTTGTTTTCTCCAAACAAACATTTATTGGTGAAAGAAATCAACATGGTCTTATCCACATAAATTTCAGAATAAGTAACTGTAGAGTAAAACAAATCATTTCCTGGGTTCAGATAGATTCCCATGATGCAGCACCTCCGTTTTTTCTTAGTATACCATAAATTTAAGGAGAAATCAAGACAACAATGCCGTTATAAAATCTAAAAATCCTCCCCTGCTTTTATATTTTGCAAAGGAGGATTTTTGAAGTGGTTCACTTTTCAATGGAAACCGCGACACCTGATTGAAATGTAAGAGCTTGTGTTCATAGGCGTTTTAAGAGTGTAGCAGCATGAGAAATGATAATCATTGTTTCAGCAGAGCAACAAGAAGTTTCATAATCCTTTGACAACCTGCGTGAACCATTCAGCCATGCAAAAGTACGTTCAACAACCCAACGTTTTGGTAAA
>OGPY01002069.1_pt1 | contig 13285 bp, 7 predicted proteins | sample 1553121 | NCBI WGS metagenome assembly OGPY01 (sample SAMEA2580004, study PRJEB22360) | human gut metagenome
CTTGACAGATTCAGATTTGAGGAAGCAACATATCTTCTGTTATTCGGAGTACTTCCAGACAAGGATCAGTTAGACAGATTCATAAGAATCTTAACAGATCTTCAGGAACTTTCAGGTGCATTCATCAGAGATGTTATTATGAAAGCTACAAGTACTAACCTTATGAATTCTCTTATGAAGAGTATCTTAAGTCTTTATTCATATGATGAAAATCCGGATGACATATCAATTCCTAATGTATTAAGGCAGTCGTTACAGCTTATAGCTAAGATGCCTTTGCTTACAGTATATGCGTATCAGTCATACAGACATTTTAAATTAGACGGAACGCTTATGATTAAGAATCCTAGGAAGGGATATTCAACGGCAGAGAATATTCTTTATATGTTAAGAGATGATGGACAGTTCACAGAGCTTGAAGCTAAGGTTCTTGATATCTGTCTTGTACTCCACGCAGAGCATGGTGGTGGTAATAACTCAACATTTACTAACCACGTTGTAACATCATCAGGAACTGATACATATTCAGCTATGGCAGCTTCAATCGCTTCCCTTAAAGGTCCTAAGCATGGTGGTGCCAACATCAAGGTTGTTGAGATGATGCAGGATTTAAGAAAAAATGTGGATGATATCAGTGATGAAAGTCAGGTAGAAGAATACTTAAGAAAACTGCTGCACAAAGAAGCATTTGACCAAAAAGGACTGATCTATGGAATGGGGCATGCAGTATATAGTATTTCAGATCCAAGAGCGCAGATTTTCAAAGCTTTTGTAAAGAAACTGGCCCTTGCAAAAGGAAGAGAAAAAGATTTCGAACTCTATTCTATGATTGAAACATTGGCACCAAAAGTAATCGCAGATGAACGAAAAATTTACAAAGGGGTCAGTGCAAATGTCGATTTCTACAGTGGATTTGTGTATAGTATGTTAGATATCCCATTGGAATTGTTCACACCGATCTTTGCGATGGCAAGAATCGTTGGATGGAGTGCCCATCGTTTGGAAGAATTAACAAATGTGGATAAGATCATTCGTCCTGCGTATCAGAGTGTACAAGATGAGAAAGAATATATTGAGATGGAAGATCGATAAAAAAGAGGGATTCCCTCTTTTTTTATGCAAAAATATAAGCTTATAAAATGAGGAAAACCGGAGACGAGGAGGGTCTCCGGTATTATGAAAAAGTATGAAAAAAAGTTTTAGCTAAGTAAGTTTGTTTGTTACTTGCTATGGTTTTAGTATACTCAGTAAATGTGAAAGAATTGTGTCTAAAAAATGATGAATTTATGTTTTTTGGTCATATTTTGAGAAATTCAGTGATTCCATATGCAACTCCGTTCTTGTCATGATGTTTTGTGATAAAGGTCGCAGCATCCTTACATTTTGAAGAAGCATTTTCCATGGCAATTCCGATACCAGCTTCTTTTAACAGATCAATGTCATTATCACCATCACCAAAGGCAGCGGTTTCTTCAGGTTTTAGATTCAAATATTCCCGAATAAAACGAAGTCCGGAATGTTTTCCGGCATCTTTATGAGAAATCTCAATCAGCTGCGAAACAGAAGAAGTAATATAGATTTCATCACAATTATATTTAAGTTCATTCCAAATGAGCTGCTTTTGCTGCTCGCCAGAGACAACAATATCCATACTGTCAATATGATCAATATGTTCTCGAATAAAAGAAATAATATCATCAATAGGAATTCTTGTAGATTGGATGTAAGGAATTGCTTGTGGAGTTGTACCATAGGAAACAGGATCTTCCACATAAGCTTTCAGGGCATAAGCTTTGCCATCAATAAAAACTTCAAGGGCAGTCTCATGCTGTTTAGCAATCTGAATTATACATTCAACGGAAGCAGGTGTCATCTTATATTCATGAAGACAGGTGCTTGTAGGAATATGGTAAATGGCAGCACCATTAGAAGTAATTGCATATTCAATTCCAGGCACAGCAAGAACATCTTTAGGCAGCGTATCAAAAGAACGTCCACTTGCGATCACAATGTGAACACCATTTTCAATTGCATGACATAAAGCATTATAATTTCCGTCAGAAAGCCGTCCACTTGCATTTAATGTTGTACGGTCAAGATCAAGTGCAATACATTTTATATTCATAAGAAACCTCCAGATTTCGCATTTGTTATACATAGTCGATATTGTGTAATATATTTTACACATATGAAAATATTGTATCTTTTCTTTGAAACAATTACAATATACGAAAGGAGGAAAAATAAAAATGGGAATGACAACATTATGCTATATAGAAAAAGATAACAAATATCTGATGCTGCATCGCATCAAGAAAGAACATGATATCAATAAAGATAAATGGATCGGAGTCGGCGGTCATTTTGAACATGGAGAAAGCCCGGAAGACTGCATGTTTCGTGAAGTTATGGAGGAAACAGGACTAACTCCATTGTCATATAGATTTTGTGGGATCGTCACATTTTTGTCCGATATGGGAACTGAAAAAGAAGCATGGGAATATATGTGTTTATACCATATCGAAGAATTCAAAGGCGAGATCAAAGAATGTGATGAAGGAGTACTAGAATGGGTAGACAAAGAAAAAATATTATACCTTGATCTGTGGGAAGGTGACAGGTTATTTTTACGCTATATGCAAGAAAGAAGATCATTTTTTTCGTTGAAATTGGTATATGAAGAAGGAGATTTAACAGCAGCTGTACTCGATGGAAAACCTTTAGAATTCTTCGACATTCTAGATGAAAAAGGAAACAAAACAGGCAGGATCAAAGAACGATCCTTAGTCCATGAAGATGGAGACATACATGGAACCGTTCATATCTGGATCAGAAGAAAAACAGAAAAAGGGTATGACCTGTTACTCCAAAAACGAAGCAAACAAAAAGACTCCTTCCCAGGCTGCTACGACATCTCATCCGCAGGTCATATCAGCGCAGGCGATGAACCATTAGAAACCGCATTAAGAGAACTAGAAGAAGAACTAGGGATCAAAGCAGAACCAGAACAACTTAAAAAAGTATGTATGCATGAAGGAAGCATGAATGGAAACTTCTATGGAAGAGAATTTAAGAATCATGAGATCAGCACGGTTTATATGTATGAAGAAACAGTGGATATTACAAAACTTAAACTACAGAAAGAAGAAGTCGAAGAGGTTATGTGGATGGATCAAGAAGAACTGATTCAGAAAGCGTATGAGATTGCTGTGGAACGTTATGCAGCAGTAGGTGTAGACACTGAACAAGTATTGAAAACGATGCAGGATTTTCATCTGTCACTTCACTGCTGGCAGGCTGACGACGTTGCAGGATTTGAAGTACAGGCCGGCTCATTGACCGGAGGTATTCAGGCAACCGGTAATTATCCGGGCAAAGCTCGTAATATTGATGAATTGCGTGCTGACATTTTGAAAGCTGCTTCTTATATTCCGGGTACTCATCGTCTGAACCTGCACGAAATCTATGGAGATTTCCAGGGTAAGGTGGTAGACCGTGACCAGGTAGAACCGGAACATTTCAAGAGCTGGATCGAATGGGGTAAAGAACATAACATGAAACTCGACTTCAACTCTACCTCTTTCTCTCATCCGAAATCAGGTGACTTGTCTCTTTCTAATCCTGATGAAGGTATCCGTCAGTTCTGGATTGAACATACCAAACGCTGTCGTGCCGTTGCGGAAGAAATGGGTAAGGCACAGGGGGATCCGTGTATCATGAATCTTTGGGTACATGACGGAAGCAAGGATATTACGGTAAATCGTATGAAATATCGTGCATTGCTGAAAGATTCTTTGGATCAGATCTTCGCTACCGAATATAAGAATATGAAGGATTGTATCGAATCTAAGGTGTTCGGTATCGGTCTGGAAAGCTATACAGTGGGTTCTAATGACTTCTATATCGGTTATGGTGCTTCTCGTAACAAGATGATTACATTGGATACCGGTCATTTCCATCCGACAGAAAGTGTAGCTGATAAAGTATCTTCACTGTTGCTTTATGTGCCTGAATTGATGTTGCACGTAAGCCGTCCGGTTCGTTGGGATTCAGACCATGTTACTATCATGGATGATCCGACAATGGAACTGTTCAGCGAAATCGTTCGCTGCGGTGCTTTGGACCGTGTACATTATGGTCTTGACTACTTCGATGCATCTATCAACCGTATTGGTGCATACGTAATCGGTAGCCGTGCTGCACAGAAATGTATGACTCGTGCTCTGCTCGAACCGATTGCCAAGTTGCGCGAATACGAAGCAAACGGACAGGGATTCCAACGTCTGGCTTTGCTTGAAGAAGAAAAGGCTCTTCCTTGGAATGCAGTTTGGGATATGTTCTGCTTGAAGAACAATGTTCCTGTTGGTGAAGATTTCATCGCAGAAATCGAAAAGTACGAAGCCGAAGTAACTTCTAAACGATAAGTTATGGAAATCTTAATCGGCTTATTGATTATAGCCATCGGTAGCTTTTGCCAGTCCAGTTCTTATGTACCTATCAAAAAGGTAAAAGAATGGGGCTGGGAAAGCTTCTGGTTAATACAAGGTGTATTTGCCTGGTTAGTGTTCCCGTTCCTGGGTTCACTACTGGGTGTACCCCAAGAGAGCAGTTTGTTCCACTTGTGGGGAGCAGGAGGTGCTGGAATGAGCATCTTTTATGGTATATTGTGGGGAGTAGGAGGGTTGACTTTCGGACTTTCCATGCGCTATTTGGGTGTTGCGCTCGGACAGAGTATCTCACTGGGTACTTGTGCCGGGTTCGGTACCCTTCTTCCGGCTCTTTTTGCCGGTACAAACTTGTTTGAAGGTAACGGGCTGATTCTTTTGTTGGGTGTTTGCATCACGTTGGCAGGTATTGCTATTATCGGGTATGCCGGTAGCTTGCGTGCGCAAAACATGAGTGAAGAAGAAAAACGTGCTGCCGTAAAAGACTTTGCATTGACAAAAGGGTTACTGGTTGCACTTTTGGCTGGTGTCATGAGTGCCTGCTTTGCTTTGGGACTGGATGCAGGAACACCTATCAAAGAAGCCGCTTTGGCTGGTGGAGTGGAAGGACTTTATGCCGGTCTTCCTGTTATCTTTCTGGTTACGCTTGGAGGCTTCCTGACAAATGCAGCTTACTGTTTGCAACAGAATGTAGCTAATAAATCGATGGGTGACTATGCTAAAGGAAAAGTGTGGGGCAATAATCTAGTGTTCTGTGCGTTGGCTGGTGTACTATGGTATATGCAGTTTTTCGGACTGGAAATGGGTAAGAGCTTCCTCACCGAAAGCCCGGTGTTACTGGCTTTCTCCTGGTGTATTCTGATGGCATTGAACGTAACCTTTAGTAATGTTTGGGGAATAATTCTGAAAGAATGGAAAGGGGTGTCAAACAAGACCATAACTGTGCTGATAGCTGGTCTGATCGTACTTATCTTCTCTTTAGTATTCCCAAATTTGTTTTAAAAAAATCAAGAACGGATTACACGGGTTACGCAGTTTTTTTATAACTTGCGGCAAAATCCGTGTAATCCGTGCCTAATTAAAATATATATATAATGAAATCAATTTTAGAGAATCGTCCGGCACTTGCCAAAGAAGTAAACAAGGTAGCAGAAGTTGCCGGATACTTGTAGCAGCAAGGATCGGCTGAACGTAATGGTGGTAATATCACTGTTAATATCACAGAGTTTGTAGACGATGAAATCCGTCAGATGAAGCCGATCAGCGAAGTAAAATCTATCGGTGTGACTCTTCCTTATCTGAAAGGCTGCTATTTCTACTGCAAGGGAACTAATAAACGCATGCGTGATTTAGCCCGCTGGCCGATGGAAAATGGTTCGGTAATCCGTATTCTGGATGACTGTGCCAGCTATGTGATTATTGCGGATGAAGCTGTAGCCCCGACATCGGAATTGCCTTCTCACTTGAGCGTACACAATGACCTGTTGAGCAAAAACTCTCCTTATAAAGCATCTGTACACACACACCCGATCGAACTGATTGCCATGACACATTGTCCGAAGTTTCTGGAAAAAGATGTGGCTACCAATCTGTTGTGGAGTATGATTCCTGAAACAAAGGCATTCTGCCCGCGTGGTTTGGGTATCATTCCTTATAAATTACCTAGCTCGGTGGAATTGGCTGAAGCTACCATCAAAGAATTGCAGGATTACGATGTGGTGATGTGGGAGAAACATGGCGTATTTGCAGTGGATTGCGATGCGATGCAGGCATTCGATCAGATTGATGTACTCAATAAGTCGGCTCTGATTTATATCGCAGCTAAAAATATGGGCTTCGAACCGGATGGTATGAGTCAGGAACAGATGAAAGAAATGTCAGTAGCTTTCAATCTTCCTAAATAAGATTTATACTAGTCATTGATTTTAATTACTTTAGAAACCGTGGCATTTTCTACCCTGGAAGGTGCTGCGGTTAACCCTTTAAACAAATAGATAACCATGAATCGCATTATTTTAAACGAAACTTCGTACTTCGGTGCCGGATGCCGTAGTGTCATTGCTGTGGAAGCAGCCAGACGTGGCTTTAAGAAAGCCTTTTTTGTAACGGATAAAGATCTTATCAAGTTTGGTGTAGCTGCCGAAATCATTAAAGTATTTGATGAAAATCAGATTCCTTACGAACTTTATAGTGATGTAAAAGCGAACCCTACGATTGCAAATGTACAAAACGGTGTGGCAGCATACAAAGCTTCCGGAGCCGATTTTATCGTTGCTTTGGGCGGCGGTTCTTCCATTGATACTGCCAAAGGAATCGGTATTGTTGTGAACAATCCGGATTTTGCAGACGTGAAATCTCTGGAAGGGGTAGCCGATACCAAACACAAAGCGGTGCCTACTTTCGCGCTGCCTACTACTGCCGGAACAGCTGCCGAGGTAACGATCAATTATGTGATTATTGATGAAGATGCCCGCAAGAAAATGGTTTGCGTAGATCCGAACGACATTCCTGCCGTAGCTATCGTAGACCCTGAACTGATGTACTCAATGCCCAAAGGATTGACTGCAGCTACCGGTATGGATGCTTTGACTCATGCCATCGAAAGTTATATCACTCCGGGTGCCTGGGTAATGAGCGATATGTTCGAATTGAAAGCCATTGAAATGATTGCTCAAAACTTGAAAGCAGCTGTGGATAATGGTAAAGATGTGGCAGCCCGCGAAGCTATGTCACAGGCACAATATATTGCCGGTATGGGATTCTCGAATGTCGGTTTAGGAATTGTTCATTCGATGGCGCATCCGTTAGGTGCGTTCTATGATACTCCTCATGGGGTAGCCAATGCCTTATTGTTGCCGTATGTGATGGAATACAATGCTGAATCTCCGGCAGCTCCGAAATATATCCATATTGCGAAAGCAATGGGAGTGGACACTACCGGAATGAGTGAAGCCGAGGGAGTAAAAGCGGCTGTTGAGGCAGTGAAAGCACTTTCTGCCAGTATCAATATACCGCAGAAATTACATGAAATCAATGTGAAGGAAGAGGATATTCCGGCATTGGCGGTGGCTGCATTCAATGACGTTTGCACAGGTGGTAATCCGCGTCCTACGTCAGTAGCGGAGATTGAAGTATTATATCGGAAAGCATTCTGATTTTAATTGTATAAGGTTTGTTTTTTATAAGCATCCGGAGGATCTGGACAGGTGCTCTGGATGTTTTTTTACTGTTTAGCGTGTGTTTTTTGAAAATAATTCCTACTTTTGTTCAATTCAATTGTATGAAAACACGCCTGTATGACTGAGGATAATAATTTGGGATTAGAATTTAAATACTTGATAGTTAATGACATGGACCGCAAATTCGGTCTGTGGGTGAATACGGTTGGCTATCAGTCTATCCCTCCCGATTCTCCTTATCCGCTGAAGGAGCATCCGTCCGGTTACTATTTCAATGCCGAAAAAGGAAGAGTATTGCGGGAATATCAATTGGTCTATATTACAAAAGGGCGCGGTTTGTTTTCTTCCGATTCTACTCCTGAAAGACAAGTTTGTAAAGGTCGGCTGATGGTATTATTTCCCGGACAATGGCATACTTATCGCCCGTTGCGGCAGACTGGTTGGACGGAATATTATATCGGTTTCGAGGGGCCTATGATAGACGCCATTGTTGATGATGCTTTTTTGTCGCAGGAACAGCAAATACTGGAAATAGGCCTTAATGAAGAGTTAGTCTCATTATTCTCCCGTGCTCTTGCCGTAGCCGAAGCGGATAAGATTTCCGCGCAACAATATCTTTCCGGGATTGTGCTCCACATGATAGGGATGATTCTTTCCGTCTCCAAGAATAAGGTTTTTGAGATGAGTGATGTGGATCAGAAGATCGAACAGGCAAAAATCATTATGAATGAAAATGTTTCCGGCAATGTGGACCCGGAAGAGTTGGCTATGCGACTCAATATTAGTTATTCATGGTTTCGGCGTGTTTTTAAGGAGTATACAGGTTATGCTCCTGCTAAATATTTCCAGGAATTGAAACTTCGTAAAGCTAAACAAATGCTGGTGGGAACTTCCCAGTCAGTAAAAGAGATTTCTTTTTTTCTAGGTTTCCAGTCAACCGAATATTTTTTCTCTTTCTTCAAGAAACGTACGGGACTTACTCCGTTGGAGTATCGTTCGTTCGGGCGGGAAGAATGAATAGGATGAAGTCCATATCTATTAGTTATTTGGCTCTGATTTTGGGAATATCATAAAAACTGTTACTTTTGTGGCGAAGATAATGTGCTATAAACCATCATTCTTGATATGCGCGGACAAAAACTATCTAAGATCCATTTTCTTATTCTGTTATCTCTTTTAGGATTTATATCTCCTCTTCAATCACAGGAATATAAGTTCAGAACATTGGGTGTGGAGGATGGATTGTCGCAAATAACGGTGAGCGATATTTGCCAGGATGAGAAGTCGCGTATATGGATTGCCACGCTGGATGGTCTGAATTGTTTCGATGGCAATCATATCAAAGTCTTTAATCATTTTCATAACGATTCCATCAGTTATGGTAATCTATATGTCACCCAGATGGTGGAGGACGGCCAGGGGAATCTTTTTCTCTTGACTTCTACCGGACTTTTCCAGTTCGACCTTGAAACGGAGAAATATTATATTCTTCCGGTGCCTTCTCCTTCCACTCTTGCCAAAGGAAAGCTGGGAGTGTGGATTGCAGAAGGGGGAAAACTCTTCTTGTATGATAAGAATACCCGTTCCGTGAAACCCATGTATGCGGAGGTACATTTGCCGGACACCGGGCCGACAATGGTAGAAGGTTCGGAAGGAAATCTTTGGGTTGCTTTGAAAGATGGCGGGGTGATGCGTGTGGATACTTGTGGATCGATGTCGCTTTATTTGCCTGGAATCAAGGTGATGAAACTGATAAAAAGTAACGATCAGAATATTTGGATCGGTTCGCAGGATCATGGTGTTTTCTGTTTTTCACCTCAAGGTGCAGTCATACATCATTATGATTATAACAACAAGAGTGTTTACACGGTCCGGGATGATATGGCAAGAGCGCTATGTCAGGATTTGGAAGGGAATATATGGGTAGGTTACAGAAGCGGATTGAGTAAGATTGAGGTGGCTACCGGGAAAATATTTCATTATCAGGCGGATCCTAACCGGGTGGGGGCTATGTCCAATCGTTCGGTGACTTCTCTTTATACGGACAAACAAGGAACTGTCTGGGTGGGGACCTATTGGGGCGGCGTGAACTTCTTCTCACCGGAATATCAACATTTTGTACATTATCATGCTTCGGATACCGGATTGTCTTTTCCGGTGGTGGGTGCTATGGCAGAAGATAAATCCGGAAATATATGGATTTGCACAGAAGGTGGAGGACTGGATTTATATCAACCGGAACAAGGAACATTCAAACATTTTAATGCGCATACCGGATATCATTTTAGTACGGATTATCTGAAAGATGTCGTTTTTGATGAGGCTAATAACTGCTTGTGGATTGCCACTGACTTTACAAACAAGGTCAACTGTTTTCATCTTGATAACTATCGGAATGATATATATGACCTCGAACCGCTCGGAGAGGAAAGTGTGGGAGAAGCTCTGTTTGCCTTGGCCGACACTCCTCGTAAATTGTATGTAGGTACAACATCTGCAGTTGTTAGTCTGGATAAACAGACCTTAAAAACTGAAGTGTTGTTTCATCAAAAGGAGTTGTTTACACATAATTATAACACTTTGTTGCTTGATTCGAAAAACCGGCTATGGTTTGCTTCCGATGATGGTTGTGTAGCTTATGTGATTGATGAAGGACGGTTTGAAACGTATAGGATAAGTCTGAAGAAGCAGGTCAGATCTCAAAAAGAGCTAGTCAATGTCATCTATGAAGATCGAAAGGGAAACATTTGGGTCGGAACACATGGCAACGGGCTTTTCTTGTTGGATAAGAAAGAGCGTTTGTTTCGTTTGCATACTCCTGAAAGCGTATTGTCGGGAGAAAATATCAGAGTGTTGGGCGAAACTCCTTCCGGGAATTTATTGATTGGTACCGGACATGGATTGTCTGTGTTAGAACAGAAAGACGGGAAAGTGATAAACTTCAATTCTAAGACGGGATTTCCGCTGACTCTTGTTAATAGGAAATCCATGCATGTATCCCGCAATCATGATATTTATATGGGAGGAGCTACCGGACTGGTTGCCATTCGTGAAAGTAGTTTGTCCTATCCTCCGAAAATATATGATTTGGAGTTGGCGCATTTGTATGTCAATAATAAAGAGATTACCACAGGCGATCAAACCGGCATCCTAAATAAGTCCTTTGCCTATACCGACCGGATTAAATTGAATTATTTGCAGAATGTGTTTTCTATCGGTTTCTCGACAGATAACTTTCTGCATATTGGCGGTGGTGAGGTAGAATACCGGTTGATAGGTTCTAATGACGAATGGAGTGAGAATCGTTTGGGGAATGATATTACTTATACAAATATATCTCCGGGCGATTATGTTTTTGAGATCAGATTGAAGAACTTTCCGGAAGTAATCAGATCTCTTCATATAACGATCACACCACCTTTTTATGCCACCTGGTGGGCTTATACTATTTATGTGTGTGTGATTCTGACGATTCTATTCTTTGTGGTGAGAGAATATAGAATTCGGCTGTTCTTGAAAACTTCGTTGGATTTTGAACTTCGTGAGAAACAATATATTGAAGAAATGAACCAATCCAAACTGCGTTTCTTCACTAATATCTCACACGAGATCAGAACCCCTATTACCCTTATCCTGGGGCAGGTTGATCTGTTGTTGAATTCCGGTAAGTTGTCTACGTATGCTTATTCGAAATTACTGAATATACATAAAAATGCCGGTAACCTGAAATCATTGATAACGGAGTTGCTTGATTTCCGGAAACAGGAGCAGGGACTTTTGAAATTGAAAGTTTCTCAATTTGATTTATATTCTTTACTCAAAGAGCATTATGTATTGTTCAAAGAATTGGCAGCTAACAGGAATATTTCGTTTGTTTTGCATGCTGACTGTGAGCAATGTCTCGTGTGGGGAGATCGTATGCAATTGCAGAAAGTGGTTAATAACCTGCTGTCGAATGCTTTTAAATATACTTCAGACGGTGGAAGTATCAGTATGGAATTGGCTGATGGAGCGGATGAATGTATGTTTTCTGTTTCAGACAATGGGGCAGGAATATCCGAGGAAGATTACGTGAAGATATTCGAGCGGTTCTATCAGGCCGAGAATATCGGACAGTATGGAGGAACGGGTATCGGGCTGGCTCTAAGTCAGGGGATTGTGAAAGCTCATCAGGGAGATATAACTGTAGAAAGCCAGTTGGGGAAAGGTTCATGTTTTAAGGTCACTCTGAAGAAAGGAGATGCTCACTTTGATTCTTCTGTTTCCCGGATTGAACCGGAGCAGGATAAGGAATATATTTATTATTCGGAAGATAAAGAACTATTGGTTAAGGAGGTACAGTCGGCTCAAAGTGAGAGTGGGACTACTGACTGCAAGCTGTTGGTTATTGATGATAATGAAGAAATCAGAAATATCCTTGTAGATATCTTTTCTCCATTGTACACGGTTGAAACTGCAAGTGATGGTGAGGAAGGGTATGAAAAAGTAAAAATGATGCAACCTGATCTGGTTATTTCGGATATTATGATGCCCGGAATGCCCGGAACGGAATTGTGTGCCAAAATTAAGAACAATATTGAAACTTGTCATATACCTGTCGTTCTTCTGACTGCCCTTAGTGCGCCCGAACGTGAGTTGGAAGGATTGAGAATTGGAGCGGATATTTATGTGGTGAAGCCGTTTAATATGCGGCGGCTGGTGATGCAATGCAATAATCTGATTAATACCCGCAGACTTTTACAGAATAAATATGCCCATCAGCTGGATAGCAAAGCGGAGAAGATTGCAACGAATGAACTCGATCAGAGGTTTATCGAACAAGCGACGCAGGTAGTGGAAGATAATATGGAAAATCCCGAATTCAGTGTAGATGTCTTCTCACGTGAGATGGGGGTGGGACGTACTGTCTTATTCCAGAAGATAAAAGGTATCACGGGAAGTACGCCAAATAATTTTATCATGAATCTGCGTCTGAAAAAAGCGGCATATTTTCTGCAGAATTCTCCGGAAATGAATATATCGGATATTGCTTACCGGTTAGGATTTGGAAATCCTCAATACTTCAATAAATGCTTTAAAGAACTTTTTGATATTGCTCCTACGCAATACCGAAAAGCTCATAATACCTCCTCCGAACCCTCTGTGAAGTGATTAAAATAAGTCATCTGAATTTTTAGACTAGATAAAACGAACAATTCGATAGGGTGCAATATATTCAAATGTGATACTTTTGTGGCGTTGGATAATGCCAGCTTGTACTTGAGTTTTCTTTGGTTAGGTGTGTCCGCACACACTTTCATTTGGTAGACCGGGTGCTGTGTAATCTTTATTCTAATATAATAATTATTGTGTAGTATTATGAAAGACAAATATCCATATAATAAATAAAAGACAACATCTTATTGGAGAGAATCAATATATTTTCCCCAATTAATTAAGTAGTGAGTAAAACCTTGATAATTAACCAATTTAATTTTATTCTAGTTATGAAAAATTTGCAGAGTAGGACAAAAGTGCGGTTGCTTCAGTCGTTCCTTTTGATTTCCTTGAGTCTCTTTTTCCTTGTCAATCCGGCTTATGCTCAAGGCGGGTTTGCAGTGAAGGGAGTTATTGTGGATAAAACAGGATTTCCTTTGCCTGGCGCCAATGTGATGGAGAAGG
>OGPY01002071.1_pt1 | contig 13280 bp, 10 predicted proteins | sample 1553121 | NCBI WGS metagenome assembly OGPY01 (sample SAMEA2580004, study PRJEB22360) | human gut metagenome
TGACAGCCGTGGATCGAGGCTACGCGCCTAATACTTAAAAAGTATAGCAAAAATTGCATTAAATATCAAGCTCTTTCTAAAATTCTTCAAGTGTTTTAAAGGAATATCCCATTTCCTCCCATTTTGTTAAAAGCTCATCTAGAATTTCACCGTTTGTCTTTGAGGTATTATGCAGAAGTACAATCGCACCAGGATGGATTCTTGGAATTAGTTTGGAGAATGCTTCATCATGTGTTGGCTGATTGTCAGCATTCCAATCCACATAGGCAAGACTCCAGAAAAATGTTTTATCACCTAATTCTTGCGCCATTTTTAAATTTTGTGTACTGTATTTTCCCTGCGGTGGACGATAATACCATGCCATTTCCAACCCTGTTATCTTTTTATACAGACTGCGTACATCATCAAGTTCTTTTTTAAAGCTTTCTATTGTTGATATAGAGGACATATCAGGATGGTGATATGTATGATTTCCTACTGTATGGCCTTCTTGCACCATACGATTCACCAGATCAGATGCAGACTCTAAAAAATGGCCAACTACAAAGAAGGTTGCCTTTACATCATGCTTTTTCAATGCTTCCAGTATCTTCTCCGTATTTCCATTCTCATAGCCGCAGTCAAAGGTCAGGTAAATCACCTTATCATCGCCATTACCAATAAAATATGTATTATATTTCCGCAATTCTTCCGGTGTGGCATTTCCGGTTGGCTGTGTCCCCGATTCACCAAATCCAAGTCCCCAGTTCTCTGTTGTAGATGCCACTGCATTTACTCCCAGTAAGCCGCCATTCTGCCAGCTTTTTACCAGCACTGCACTCCCACGGCCTGCGCAAAATACCAATGCCAGCATTACCGCCACTGCCAGTATCCTTTTCCATTTTTTCATAAAAAAAGCCTCATATACTCTTTCTAAAGTATATGAGACTTCTTTTATCTCATGCTTTTCATTTTAGTTCTTTCAGTCATTTACTCTACTGCCTTGAATGCTTCCTCTAAGTCTTCAATAATATCGTCGATATTTTCTGTTCCGATAGAAAGGCGGATGGTATTCGGTTTGATTCCCTGCTCTTCTAATTCTTCAGCACTAAGCTGGGAATGTGTGGTTGATGCAGGATGAATCACCAGAGATTTTACATCTGCAACATTTGCCAGTAAGGAGAAGATTTCCAGATTGTCGATGAAATCTTTTGCCTTTCTGTCATCACCTTTGATTTCAAAGGTAAAGATAGAACCGCCACCGTTCGGGAAGTATTTCTTATATAATTCCTGCTGCTTTGGATCTGTACTTACTGCAGGATGATTTACACGCTCCACCTGTGGATGGTTATTTAAGAACTCTACTACCTTCAATGCATTCTGTACATGACGTTCTACTCTTAAGGATAATGTCTCTAATCCCTGTAAGAAGATAAATGCATGGAACGGAGATAAAGTTGCTCCGGTATCACGAAGTAAGATTGCACGAATCTTGGTTACAAATGCTGCCGGTCCTACTGCCTTGGTAAAGCTGATGCCATGATAACTTGGATTTGGCTCAGTTAAGGATGCAAATTTTCCACTTGCCTCCCAATCAAATTTTCCGCTGTCTACGATAACTCCACCAATTGTTGTTCCGTGTCCACCAATGAATTTTGTTGCAGAATGTACCACGATGTCTGCGCCATACTCAATCGGACGAACCAGATAAGGTGTTGCAAAAGTGTTATCTACGACTAATGGAATCTTGTGTGCATGTGCTACTTTTGCGATGGCTTCAATATCAGCTACGTCTGAGTTAGGATTTCCTAATGTCTCAATATATAAAGCTTTTGTATTGTCTTTGATTGCTGCTTCAAATGCTTCCGGCTCCGGCTCAACAAAGGTTGTTGTAATGCCGTACTGTGGAAGTGTATGCTCCAACAGGTTATAAGAACCACCATAGATATTCTTTGCAGCTACAATATGGTCACCATTCTGTGCAAGATTTTCAATCGTATAAGTAATTGCTGCTGCTCCGGATGCTACTGCCAACGCTGCAACTCCACCCTCTAATGCTGCAATTCTCTTCTCAAATACATCTTCTGTCGGATTCGTAAGTCTTCCATAAATATTTCCTGCATCTGCAAGACCAAATCTTGCTTCCGCATGGTCGCTGTTGCGGAATACATAGGATGATGTCTGATAAATAGGTACTGCTCTTGCATCTGTCACCGGATCTGGATTTTCCTGTCCTACATGTAACTGTAAAGTTTCAAATTTTAAATTACGTTCTGCTCTGCTTTTCTTTGTGCTCATCTTCTTTTTCTCCGTTCTGTTATTTATTTCTGTCACTCTGATGTTACATCAGATTTTTTCTATTCTACTGCAAATTACTCTGTAAATAAAGCTGTTGAATAATATCTGTCTCCATTGTCCGGTAATAAAGCTACAATTGTTTTTCCTTTATTTTCAGGTCTCTTTGCCAGTTCAATTGCTGCATAAGCTGCTGCTCCGGAAGAAATTCCTACTAATACGCCCTCTTTGTGTGCAATTTCTTTTGCCACACGGAAAGCATCTTCGTTCTCTACCGGAAATACCTCATCATATACTTTGGTGTTTAATACATCCGGTACGAATCCTGCACCGATACCCTGAATCTTATGTGCTCCACTCTTACCTTCGGATAATACCGGTGAAGATGCCGGCTCTACTGCTACAACTTTAACATCCGCTTTCTGCTCTTTTAAGTATTCACCGGTTCCTGTTACGGTTCCACCTGTACCAACTCCTGCTACGAAGATGTCTACTGCTCCGTCCGTATCTTTCCAGATTTCCGGTCCTGTTGTCTCTTTGTGTACTTTTGGATTCGCAGGGTTTACAAACTGTCCAGGGATAAAGCTGTTTGGAATCTCTTTTGCAAGTTCATCCGCTTTTGCAATTGCACCTTTCATTCCTTTGCTTGCTTCTGTCAGAACAATTTCTGCACCGTAAGCCTTTAAGATGTTTCTACGTTCAACACTCATGGATTCCGGCATAGTAAGAATGATACGGTATCCCTTGGCTGCCGCAAGTGCTGCAAGACCAATTCCTGTATTTCCGGATGTCGGCTCGATAATAACAGAACCTTCTTTTAACTGTCCTTTTGCTTCTGCATCTTCAATCATTGCTTTTGCGATACGGTCCTTTACGCTTCCTGCCGGATTGAAATATTCCAGTTTGAAAAGTAATTTTGCTTCTAAGTTATACGCCTTTTCTAAATTAATTGCCTCGATTAATGGTGTATTTCCAATCAGTCCTAATGTTCCTTTATAAATGTTTGCCATGATAATAATCTCCTTTTCCCTAAATTCATATATTTCCTATCTGTTTGATATGGATTAAGTATAATATAAAACGATGTGTACCAATTGTCAAGACTTTTTTCAAATAAATTATTTAAAATATTTTGTTTCATTGGTACACATCGACCTCGTCCATTTAAATGACATAATCGCTGCTGATATCCTGCTGCCATTCCATCAAATCCTCTAACGTATACCTGTCTACTACACTCTTAATCGCATCGTTTAATTCTTTCCAGATACGAAGTGTTACACATTCTGACTGACGCTCACAGGTGTTCACCTCATCCTCAAGACACGATACCGGTGCAAGACTTCCTTCTACCTGACGCAATATCATCCCTATCGTATATTCCTTCGGTGTCTTTGATAAACGATATCCTCCCTGGGGGCCTCTGATGCTCTTAACAAACCCTGCCCGTACCAGTGTAGAAATAATCTGTTCCAAGTATTTCATGGAAATATCCTGACGTTCCGCAACATCTTTAAGACGTACCGGTTCAACTTCATCATTCATTGCTATATCAAGAAGAAGTCGGACAGCATAACGTCCCTTTGTTGAAATCTTCATACTGTACCTCCATTTCTATTTGTCTATGGGTACAGTATATTCCTTTTTTCCTACTATGTCAATAGGGATATGTTGTTTTTAATATTCTTCCTCTTCTTCACCCTCAGAGATGTCGTTCTTCGGCTTCTTTAAGCCTTCAATGACAATGCCATTCTTCTCAGCATAATCCCAAAGTGCAGCATGAATACCTTCTTCTGCCAGAAGGGAACAATGCACTTTAACCGGTGGAAGTCCGTCTAATGCTTCCATTACTGCTTTATTGGTTACAAGTAATGCTTCCTGTACGGTCTTTCCCTTTACCAGTTCTGTTGCCATACTGCTGGTTGCAACTGCAGCACCACAGCCAAAGGTCTTAAACTTACAGTCCTGAATCACACCATTATCATCAATATCAAGATAGATTCGCATGATATCACCGCATTTTGCATTTCCTACTGTTCCTACTCCGCTGGCATTTTCAATCTCCCCTACATTTCTCGGATTCTGAAAATGATCCATAACTTTTTCACTATACATAATCGTTACTCCTTTTCTTCTCTATTACTGCTGGTTCTTTACAAAATCTTCGTATAACGGTGACATGCTGCGTAAATGTGCAACAATCTCTTTGATTGCATCTACCGTGGTGTCAATCTGCTCTTTGGTGGTATCTGCGCCTAAAGTCAGGCGGAGTGAACCATGTGCAATCTCATGTGGCAGACCAATTGCCAGCAATACATGAGACGGGTCTAAGGAACCGGAAGTACATGCTGAACCGGAGGATGCACAAATCCCCTTCATATCTAACATAATCAGCATGGATTCTCCCTCCACAAAACGGAAACATGCATTGACATTATTGGCAAGACGATGCTCTCTGTCTCCATTGATTTTCACATATGGGATTTCCTTTTCAAAACGGGAAATCATATAATCTCTCAATTCTCTTTCTCTTGCAGTACGCTCTTCCATGGAAGCAAATGCCAGTTCTGCAGCTTTACCGAAGCCTACGATTCCCGGTACATTTTCCGTTCCGGCTCTTCTCTTTCTCTCCTGTGCACCACCATGTACAAAGGAGCGGATTTTTACACCTTTTCTGATATAGAGGAAACCGATTCCCTTTGGTCCGTTTAATTTATGTCCACTGCTGCTTAACATATCAATATTCATTTCATCTACCTGGATTGGCTCCTGACCAAATGCCTGTACTGCATCAGTATGGAATAAAACTCCATGTGCCCTGGCAATTGCACCAATCTCTGCAATCGGCTCGATGGTGCCAATCTCATTGTTGGCAAACATAATAGAAATCAGAATGGTATCCGGACGGATTGCTGCTTCTACATCTGCCGGATTGATACGTCCATTCTCATCCACATCAAGATAAGTTACCTCAAAGCCCTGTCTTTCCAACCATTCACAGGTATGAAGAATTGCATGATGCTCAATCTTACTGGTGATGATATGTTTTCCTTTTTCTTTATAAGCTTCTGCTGTTGCTTTCAGTGCCCAGTTATCAGATTCACTTCCACCTGCCGTAAAATATATTTCTTCCGGTTTCGCACCGATTCCTGCTGCAATAATATCTCTGGCCCTTGTTACTGCCTTGCGGCTTTCCTCACCCAATGCATAAATGGTAGATGCATTTCCATAATACCGGGTAAAATAAGGAAGCATTGCCTCCACTACCCGCTCGTCCGTTCTTGTTGTTGCCGCATTGTCCAGATAGATTAATTCCATCGGTTTTCCTCCTTTATCAATTTGCTTTATCAGCTATTTTCGTCCTATTTCCAAGTAATTCAGTCGGAACTAAGAATAACACCTTAGGAATAGTATGTCAATCTTCTGCCTGGATTTATTCCTTTTGTTCTTTTATTTATCCAAGAGGGTTAAAAGGGGAAAGGGCAGCTTTCGCTGCCCTTTCCATCTATCCTCTTATTTCAGACGATATACATTATAAAAACTAAACTCTCCTGTTTGCAGTTTTGCTCTGCTTAGACTCTTTTACGTCTTCTGTAAAGTACAACTACCGCTGCTCCTGCAACGAATAACAATACTACCATGCATGCAATCGGAGTATTATCTCCTGTCTTAACCTGCTTCTCTGCTGTTACAACAGGTGTTGCATTCGGAGTTGTAGATGCTGCTGGTTTCATATCTGTATTGCTAAGTACAATAACATACTCAGATGCATGTGAGAATTTGAAATCAACGGTTCCGTCTGCATTTACCTTTACAGCCTGAACATATTCTAATGCTCCGGTCTTTTCATTATAATAGTAAAGGTTTGCATATTTTCCACTGTTCTCTGCACCAACGTTGACACGAAGTGTAGCATCAAATCCAAATGCTCCGTCATGTGCCAGTGAAAGTTCAATGGTCTTGTTGTCTCCAGCTAATGCTTTAATCTTATCAGCCGGAATGCTGCTCTTACCTACGGTTACACCGAGGTCTATTGCATCTTTTAATTTACTTACAATGTTCTTTCCGTTTACAATCCAGCTTACGTTGTCGTTCAGCTTGAAGGTAATGGTAATATCTTTTCCAATCATGCCATTGAATACTTCTGCCGGAACTTTTGTGGTATCTGGCATTGTAACATTAATCTTTGCTGTATCTCCCACAGCATCAATGGTATCAATTACTTCCTGGAAATCTTTACCCGGAACAGTAATGTCAAGATTAATCTTTTTATCTGCTCTCAGCACTACAGTACCGCCATCTTTTGCTGCCGGAATGGTAACTGTTACTGTCTTATCAGAAGAAACAGTATATGTTTTACCATCATAAAGATTTACAACTGTATTTCCTGCATTTGCATTAACCGGAACTTTTACTTCTTTTGCGGTATCCTTGATATTCATACCAACATATAAGGTTGTTCCTCCATAGGATCTTGAAACTACATCATAGCCTTCCTCATCAGAACTTGCCACAACCTTTCTGCTTCCTCTTGCAAATACATCTGTGTATGCATTACGGATACTCAGCAAATTCTTATAATGCTGATAAGTTACATTGTCCTCTGTTGCCAGAGAGAAATCCATGTCATATCTATTAGTCTGGTATGGATAATTATTTAATCCGCTTAAACCAACTTCTTCACCATAATAGATCACCGGAATACCCTTTGCAGTAAGCTGTAAGGTAGCTGCAACTAACGCTGCTGATGTTGCCTCATCCTCGGTATATCCTTTTCCGTTCATTAAGGACGCCTTAAATCCATCTTCATCATGACTGCTTAAGAACTGACCTGTCATGTATGCGTTATTAAGTGCTGTATTTCTGGAAGAAAGGAAGCTTTCTACAGAAGAAATATTACCACTGACAAAGCTTGTTGCCTGGTCATTAAAATCGAAATCAAGGTCTGCATCCATCTGACCGGTACCTAAGGTACTACCATTTGACGCATATCCTGCGCCATAATATTCTCCAATCATCTTGAAGGATGGATTTACTTCTGTTGTAGAATTTTTAAGTGCTGCCCATGTTGTACTGTCAACATGCTTTACTGTATCTACACGGAAATAGTCAACACCATAATCCTTCATCCATGATGTCTGCCATTCTACTAATTTTGCCCTGACATCTGCATTTTCTGTTGCAAAATCCGGCAAGCCAGACTGCCATGATTTAATATCGCCTTCACTGACGCTCTTATCCCTAAGCATATCAGCAAATGTTGATTCTGTACCATATCCAGCATGGTTTACAACAATATCAACCATAATACGCATGCCACGTTTATGTGCTTCGCTAATCATAGTTTCAAATTCTTCTGTTGTACCAAGTGTCGGATTCAATTTTGTAAAATCACTTGCCCAGTATCCATGGTATGCTGCATTATAAGGAACATCTTCTGAACCCTCATCTGTTACAGCTACACCTTTCACATTCTCTACAATTGGTGTAATCCAGATTGTATTTACACCTAAATCCTGTAAGTAATCTAACTTGGCTGTTACACCTGCAAAATCTCCACCATGATACAGTCCCGGATTGTCTCCGTATGTATCTGCACCACTTGCTGTATTGTTAGATTCATTGCCATCAAAGAAGCGGTCTGTCACCATAAAGTAGACAACAGATTCATCCCAATCGAAATCATTTTTGTTTTCCTTCACACGGTCTGTGATTTCAACATCCACTGTAGTACTGAATTTATTACCGTACTGGTCTGTTACAGTAATTGGTAATGTCTTAATTCCTAATGTTGTATCTGTTGTTGCAGAAATGGTAACTGCCTGCAGTTCCGGTTCAATCGGCATTGCACTGCTTCCACCAAGAGAAGAAACATCAATACTTGCACTTGCTACTTCAAGTTTCTGAGTGTCTGTATCAGCCTGTTCAACCTTAAACTTAACAACATCATTTTCATTGTAGTTAAAGGATTTATTCATAACTTCTGCTATAACTGTTGCATTTAATTTATAGTATTCAAAATATGAGTAATCTGCTTTCTTGTACTCTTCACTGTTTGAATTGAATGCATCTACAACATAAGTTCCATTTGCTTTGTAACGATAATGTGTTTTACCATCTGTCAAGCCGCTCTTTACATACTCAAAACGCTTTGTTGTATCATTGTATGTCATTGGATACTCTGTTCCGTCTACATCAACAGATACTGTCATATCCTTTAAGGTGCCATCTACAAATGCAGCATCATCACGATAGTAATATGATACCTGTTGATTTTCTGCATCTACTTCATAGCCAGTATTATATGGCATAGCAATTTCCGGCTCACTGCCGGCTTTCATGCTGGCATAGATAACCTTCTGGTCAGAAGGGAATGTAACGGAATGGTCTCCACCATCTTTAATCCATGGGTCACCTGTTGAATCTAATGCAATACAAAAATCAACCTTTGTGCAGGATGGTTTTGCAGGAATCGTTACTGTCCATTTATCTCCACCTACGTATGTAAAATCGGTTAATGCTGAAGCATATCCTGATGACCATGTATAGAACTGTGGTGTAATTCCTTTTTCTTTTAATCCCGGATTCTCATAATCCAATACAAGGTATCTCTTTTCCGTTGGTACGATTACAGGTTTCTCATGAACCGGATCTGAACCATCCACATAATATAATACCTCATTCTCATCACCGCTTATTGTAAAAGAACGGTCTGCGGTATCAGAGCCGCCATCCCATCCCTGTGTTATGTCATAACGTGCCTTTAATCCTACTGTTTTTCCTACATTACTGCCGGCAACTGTAATGGTCTTTTTAAACCATGTCACATTATTTGCAGCATCATATTCTGTTTCATCAAAAACATATGATCCATTTAATCCGGCATTCCACATCCACATATCAACTTTTCCCATGTCTGTGTCTGTTGATAAATCTTCATTGTAATAATACATTGTAAATGTATGGTCTGGAACCGGCGCCTCCCAGCTGTCCGGTGCTGTTTTATATACGGTTGTATCACCACCACTTTTGGTTCCGGTAACCCAGAGTTCAGTACTTGTTGATGTTACAGAAACATCAATATTATCCGTCTGTGCCCCACTGTTATTATTAAAAATACAGCTGAAATTCTGTTTTACATCCTGTGTATATACTACATCATACCATCCGGAATGGTCAGCATTTTCTGAAATCTGTCCGCCCGGCCATTCTTTTCCAACACCTGCTCCTGTTGCAGAGGCATCTGCTCCCCACATATGATTGTAAATAGTGCTTCCCATTCCTGAAGCAAGATAATGAATGGTTGTAACATATTTCCAATCAGCAGGTTTTGTCTCTGACAAAGAACCATCAAACCAGTACTCTGCTTCTGCCTTTCCTTTTGTAGAAAGTGTTACTTCATCTAACTGTTTTCCATGTCCATCATCATTTAAAATGAGATTATAATCTGTACTGTTATCTAATGTCAGATGCATTGTATACCAGCCTTCATGACCTTCTGCTGCAGTCATGGTTTTTCCCGGCCATTCACCTGCCGGCTTATTGGTCTCCTTATATACATATGCCGCAACATCATTGCCTAATGTGCTCTTATAATTAATAGTCAGATCACATTCTGTTGGTACAGACTCTGGAACCAATGTTTCATTCTTTGAAGCATCCTTATACCACTGATATTTTCCATTATCATCCAATAAACAATAGATGCTAGTATCAGAAGTAAAAGTCTTAATCTGCTCAATTGCAGCTCCTTCTGTCTTTATCTCCGGTGCAGCCTTCTCAGTAGAACCTGCATCAACAAACTGAAAACCTGTCCACTCACTGCTCTGTACATCTACATAATAGAGTCCAGAACTTTCCTCATATGCAAGCTTTGGTTTTTCCTGATCCCCCCATTGTGAAATGGTGGCATTTCCTGCGCCCTGGTTATCTACCGTAGCACCGGCAGCCCAGACATTGACAACCGGTGTATTCCATGTACTTGGTTTGTCCAGGTACAACCGGATTGTCGGGCTCGCAGCATATGCAGTGGTTGCACCACCGATTGCCGGAACCATGGTCACAATCATAGCAAGTGCAAGTACCATACTAAAGATACGGCTTACAATGCCATGTTTCCTGTGAAAGCGTTCTTTTAACTTTCTCATCTTTCCCTCTCCTTTTCATCGTTTTATTTTATATTTCCCTGCGATTACGTTTTCCCTCCGATTACGTTTTCCCTCCGATTACGTTTTCGCAGTTTTTCGATAATTAATTATATTCTATTTTTTTTACTTTCGCTATCCGCAAATAAACTAAAAAAGAAATTCTTTTTTGTGCATTTTAACTAATTTCTGTCTTGAAGCTCATTTTTACAATTCATTTTACACAATTTCCGCATGATAATTTTTTCGAAAAAAGGACAGCACCGATTGGTACTGTCCCATATAATTTACATAATTAAATTTTCATAGTTCCGCAAAACCTGGCAGCTAATTCTGGTAGTCCATATGTGCAATGACCATCATGGCAATCTTAAAAGTCATGGCATCCTCGAATTTGCGGATATCAAGTCCAATCATCTTTTCCAGACGTTCTAAACGGTATACCAGCGTATTCCGGTGGATGTATAGCTGCCTTGCTGTTTCTGAAATATTCAGGCTGTTTTCAAAAAATTTCTGGATTGTCACCATCGTTTCATCATCTAAATCAATATTCCGCTCACCAAAAATCTCTTTGATAAACATTTCGCAAAGGCTCATCGGAAGCTGGTAAATCAGTCTGCCGATGCCAAGCTTTCCGTAGGAAATGGTTTCCTCTTCTACATTAAAGATTCTTCCTACTTCCAGTGCCATCTTGGCTTCCTGATAAGATTTGGCAATATCCTGCAGGGTATTTACCGTATTACCATAACCCACACGGACACGCACCATTGCTTCTGCATGCAGATTGTCTACAATTGTTTTCGCCAGATGCAATGCATCCTCTTCTGTTTTCAAATCTGTTGCATCCTTAATCAGGATAATGTTCTGCTCGTCTAACTCTGTTACAAAATCCCGGTTGCGGTCTGCAAAAAGATTCTTCACCATTTCTACAATAACAGAATCTTTTCTGCCATCCACTTCTATGACATAAACCAGACGCTTTGCCTGCTCAATATGCAGCTTCTTTGCCTTATTATACATATCTACAACCAGCATATTTCCAAGAAGGATATTCTGCATAAAGTTATTCTTATCCGACTGTTCCCGGTTGGAGGCAATCAGATTCCGAATCTGGCATACGGCAAGTCTTCCCACCATATATGCTTCATCATTAGTGGAACGCGCCAGAAGAATATATTCTACTTCCTGTTCTGCAATTACTTTAAAGAAATGAAAGCCCGACAACATCTGGCTTTCTGCCATGGATGCTGCAAAATTCACAACCTCTGCATGCATATCTGTTTCAATCTGAAATGTTGCTGCAACCTGCTTCCCGTTTTCGTCATAAAGGGCAAGTCCGATTTTGGATATATCACTGATTTCTTCTAATGTTGTCTGTAGTTTATGATTTGAAAGCATTCTGCGCACTCCTTACTTATATATAATGTGAGAAAAGACTTTTACTGAGAACAAAGAATGTGCCTTGGCACATTCTCGCGCCTGCGGCGGTCGCTTGCGACATCTACCTTATACGCCGCAGTGCGCATCCTCGCGGAGCGTTTTTTACTTTACAGGAAATTACTTTCCTGTAAAGTAAAAAACCCGGATGCATATAGCACCCGGGTTATTGCACTATATTCAGTTCGATTGTACCGAATTAGTTAGTAATTGTCAATTCAGTCTCTTTGTCGAATACATGAACCTTCTCAGGATCGATAGCAAGTTTGATATGGTCGCCTAAACGAGCCGGTGTTCTGGAATCAACCTTAGCTGTCATCTGAACTCCTGCAGCTTCGAAGTATAATAATACTTCAGAACCAAGTAACTCATATCCGGTTACATCTGTCTCAATGATGCTGTCTTTGAAGGTTTCGATTGTAATCTGGGAATCATCGATATCTTCTGGTCTGACACCCATAACAACTGTCTTTCCGTTGTAGTTGCCTTCGATTAATTTCTTAGCTTTTGCTGGTGGTAATACAACAGTTGTATTGTCAAATGTAAGGGAAACCTTCTCACCTTCAATATTGCATTTAGCATCTACGAAGTTCATCTGTGGTGATCCGATGAATCCAGCTACGAATAAGTTATCTGGCTCATTGTATAATTTCTGTGGAGAATCAACCTGCATGATAACACCATCTTTTAATACAACGATTCTGGTTCCTAATGTCATAGCCTCTGTCTGGTCATGTGTTACATAGATGATTGTAGCACCTAATCTATGATGCAGAGCGGAAATTTCGGAACGCATCTGTACTCTTAATTTTGCATCCAGGTTTGATAAAGGCTCATCCATTAAAAGAACTTTCGGTTCTCTTACAATCGCACGACCAATGGCAACTCTCTGGCGCTGTCCACCGGATAAAGCCTTTGGCTTACGGTCAAGATACTGTGTGATATCAAGAATTTCTGCCACTTCGTCCACTCTCTTATTCATCTCGTCTTTTGGCATCTTACGAAGTTTTAATGGGAATTCCATGTTCTCGCGAACTGTCATATGTGGATACAGCGCATAACTCTGGAATACCATAGCGATATCACGACCCTTTGGAGCTACATCATTCATTCTCTTTCCATCAATGAGGAGTTCTCCCCCACTGATTTCTTCGAGGCCGGCTACCATACGAAGTGTTGTGGACTTACCACATCCGGATGGACCTACTAATACGATGAATTCGCGGTCCTTGATGTCAAGATTGAAGTCCTGAACTGCTAATACGCCTTCGTCTGTAACCATAAGATTGCTCTTCTTCTGGCCCTTTTTGCTCTTCTTCTCTGTGTTTGGGTAAACTTTTTTAATGTGTTTTAATGTTACCTCTGCCATATTCTTAGACTTTAGTTATACTGCCTCCGCACGATATCACCTCGCAGCCGGCGATT
>OGPY01002086.1_pt1 | contig 13211 bp, 5 predicted proteins | sample 1553121 | NCBI WGS metagenome assembly OGPY01 (sample SAMEA2580004, study PRJEB22360) | human gut metagenome
GCGCAGTTTCTTCGGTGGCCGGTGAGATTTCCACCAGTGCAGCCGGTTCAGCCGCAAGAGTTTCATCCGCTGCCGCTGCACACCCGGACAGCGCCAATACCATGCCCAATGCAACAATAGATTTTTTCATAAAAACTACTCCTTTCATCCTTGGGGTGGTCGCGTATACGATTGGTCCTTCTGCCTTTCATCATAAAATTTATCGTTCCTCCTGTCCACGCTGTCGATTGTCGGCCTGACACTGTTGTTCCGGCTCGGTGTCGGTCACAATGTCTTTGTCATTCATGTTCAGCAGTCCCTCCAACACCGCAAGGCGCTTGCTCTTTTCAGTCAGTTCCGTTGCCTGTGGAAATGGCCGCTTGACTTCTTCCTCGGCGCTGGCAAGCTGCTGTTCCAACTGGATTTGCATATTGCGGGTCTTTTCAATGCTCGGTTCAATACCATTTGCCAAATTGGAAAGGCGTGTCAGATTGCCTAGCACATCAGCTCCCAGCTGAGTGCTATATGAACCAGAGCCAGCCAATCTTGCATGGTACTCGTTGCCAAAAGGCAGATGTTGGATTTGCAGTTCCATACCCTTGAAATACCCGATAGGTACGGGCTTTTCGCTATTCAATGCCAAGCCCAGCAGACCTAACAGGGCTTTCCCCGCAGGTTCTTTTTCGTAGTAAACTTTCTTTTCCAACTGGATACAGAAAACATCTTTGCCGTCCGCATCCACTACGGAGTGTTCCTTTACGGTGGCGGCGTCTACCGTGGCATTTTCAATCTGTTCTTTGCATTTTCGGATTTCAGCTGGGAAGCCGATGGCAATTTTATTTTCCAGTTCATAACGCTGGCTGTCATGGGCAGCTTTCAGTGTTTTAAGACGGGTCAACTGCACGTCCAAGTCCATCTTTTCCTTGATAAGCGGATTGCCTGCCGCCAATGCCTTGACCTCGGCATAGGACAGTGCGGCCTCGTCCATATCATCGCAGCTGCGAGCCGGAGATTTTGAGGTCATGATCTGCCCGATGAATTTTTGCTTATTTTCGATAAGCTGCCACGAGTAGGCATCAAATGTTCCCTCCGTTACATAACGGAAAACATAGACCTCCTTATTTTCATTGCCCTGTCGTAATATTCTGCCCTCACGCTGCTCAATATCAGATGGCCGCCACGGTACATCCAGATGGTGCAACGCAATCAACCGCTTTTGGACATTGGTTCCAGCTCCCATTTTGGCCGTGCTGCCCATCAGCACACGCACTGCACCGCTGCGAACTTTTCCGAAAAGTTCCGTCTTGCGGGCATCGGTGTTCGCTTCATGGATGAAGGCAATTTCTGTTTCGGGGATTCCGCGTTCGATCAGCTTTGCTTTCATGTCATCGTAGACATTGAAAACGCCCGCCTTGGGCGTAGACAGATCGCAGAAAACAAGCTGCGCACTGCGTTGAGGCATGGTCTGCTCCCATATCTCAAAAATTTTGCCCACACAGATATTGACCTTGCTGTCAGGATCATCGGGCAAGTCGGGGTCGATCAAGCGCTGATCCAGCGCCAACTTGCGTCCGTCGTTGGTGATTTTCAGCATATTGTCCTCATAGGGCTTTACCATTTTATTGCGGATTTTGTCGGCCCGTTCGCCCAATTCCGCTACCATCTGTTTTTGTATTTCAGAGGGCTTTAGCTGGATGTTGGTCGGCTTGCCGCCCACAAGGGCAGGGACAGGCAGTTTCAGCATATCTGCTGTTTGAATGTCAGCGCATTCTTTGAACATTGCCATAAGTTCCGGCAGATTGAAAAAACGAGCAAAGCGTGTTTTTGTGCGGTAGCCGGTTCCCTCCGGCGCAAGTTCGATGGCTGTGACGGTTTCGCCAAAGGTGGCCGCCCAACTGTCAAAGTTTGCAAGGCCGTTGCGTTCCAAGGTGTACTGCTGCAAATAGCGCTGCATGGTATACAGCTCGGTCATACTGTTGGAAATGGGGGTGCCTGTGGCAAACGTTACGCCGCGTGCCCCGGTGATTTCATCAAGGTACTGGCACTTCATAAACAGGTCACTGGCCTTTTGGCTTTCGGTGGTGCTGATACCCGCGATGTTGTGCATCTTTGTAACGGTCATGAGGTTCTTGAAATTGTGTGCTTCATCGACCATGAGGGAGTCTGCACCCAGTTCCTCAAAAGTCACCACATCATCCCGCTTCGGGGCGTCCAGCAAATTTGACAGCTTGGTTTTCAACTGCTTTTTCTTACTTTCCAACTGCTTGACGGTCAGACGGCTGTCGCTGTTGTCCATGCTCTCCAACTGCATCTCCAGCTCGTCAATTTGCTTGCGGATAAACTCGGCTTTTCTGGCATCGGAAAGTGGAATCTTTTCAAACTGGCTGTGACCGATTACCACAATGTCATAGTTGCCGGTGGCGATTTTGGCACAAAACCGTTTACGGTTTGACTTTTCAAAATCGCGCTGCGTTGTCACCAAGATGTTTGCGTTGGGGTATAGCTTCAGCGCTTCACTGGCAAATTGGCCTGTCAGATGATTTGGCACGGCGACAAGTGTTTTGCTGCATAATCCCAATCGCTTTTTCTCCATCGCGGCGGCGACCATCTCATAGGATAGCGATAGGTAATCCTTTGGGCGGGATATGCAGCCGCAGGCTGCATATCCGTTCCTCCGGATTTTCCCCCGCTCCAAACCGTGCGTGACAGTTTCCCATCACACGGCTTTCCATCGTCAGCACTTTTTATGACAATCTATACATCAAACAGATTTGCCCTTTAGAAAACGAGTTCCAGCATTTCTGCCATCACACGAAGTTTATTGAGCTTTGCCAACTGCTTTTTATCCAGGTTTAGCACTTTCAGATATTTTCGGATGGTGCGCTCATTACTGGAATGAATGAGAATGTGAACCACAGCGGAGACAATAATCAGGTTTTGGTAGCTGTCATTGCCCCCAAGCACCAATGGCTTTTTGTGGTGACAGTCCACTTGCTTTGCTTCCAGTTCCACACCGGAGACGGCACATTTTCCTTTCTGTGCAACATAGAGCGCAATGCGGTTATCGTTGTATTCCACACTTTGCTTACCGCATGGATTGTTCATCAGATGATAGAGTACTGCCATATTGATACCAGCAAGATTCTTATGAATCTCAACCCGTCCTTCTGGCGTGTACTTGTTTACCCGACTTTTCTTATCCATAGGTACTCTATGCTGAACATAGGCAATCGGGACGATGGCATGACCATTCAGATAACGCACCTCCCGGCTTGTGCCGTATTTCTCCTTGATATACCTGTTTGTGATTTGACCTTTCTTTTGCAGTCTGTGCTTCAATCTGTTGTAAAGGCTCTTTTTGACATCGAAAGCGATTTTGTGAAAGTCAATATTCACATGGGTTGCAATGCTGTAATAGTTATGAACGCCCATGACATAGGAGTTGTATTTCTGTATCAGACGATATTCCATTCCTGGGTCATAGGTCTGCCGTATCTGCCCAATGATTTCCTTGCTTTTCTCCCGGATTTTCAACAATGCCTTATCCTTGATATGTGCTTCTACTACATACCGTGGCTGTCCTTCAGGCTTCTTTCCCTTTGTTCGAACTTTCAGCTTAAAGCCCAGAAACTCGGAATAATGGCGTTTCAGATTTACGATTTTCGATTTCTCCGGGTTGGTTTCCAGTCCCAGACGTTCCAAAAGCCATTGTTTCGTTGCCTCGAACAGCTTGACTGCATCTGACCGCTTTTTACAGAAGATTTTGAAATCATCTGCATAACGGACAACATAGCACTCTTTCAGATTCGTGTAGTTGCGCAGGGTTCGGATGGTACTGCTTTTATCAGGGGTTCCATTCGCATAGATTCTGTGTACATAGTTCCTTTGGGTGGGCATTTCCTCCCACTGGCTGACAATCCACCAATCCAGTTCATTCAGGACGATGTTTGACAACAGTGGGGAAATGATACCGCCCTGTGGCGTACCCTTTTCGGGAAAACCGATTCCAGCCACTTCTGCCTTTAGCATGGCAGAAATGATAGACAGCAGCTTTTTATCCCTAATTCCGAGTGTCCACATCTGCTTCAGCAGTTTTCCGTGGTTCACATTGTCAAAGAAAGATTTAATATCGATATCAATGACATAGTGGCAACCGACGTTCTGTATCATTCTCTCCGCTTGGGCAATGGCATTTTCTGCACTGTGGTTTGGTCTGAAACCATTGCTTCGCTTGAAGAATTTTGCTTCACAGATAGGTTCTAATACTTGCAGAATACATTGCTGAATGAGCCTGTCCATAATCGTGGGTATTCCAAGGGGGCGGGTTTTCCCGTTGTCCTTTGGTATTTCCACTCTGCGGACAGCATTAGGAACATACCAGTCCAGCTTGCGCTGAACATGGGCGACCAGAGCATTTTCGTTCCATTTGTTCAAATCGCTTATTGTCTTATTATCCACACCCGCCGTTCGACTGCCGCTGTTCTTTCGGATATTTCTGTAGGCCAGCTTGATGTTTTCGGGGCGTTTTATTAGTTCCAGCAGATTGCAGAACCGCTGCCCCTTGACACTTGCGGCATACAGTTCGTCAAGAACGAGCTGCATATCGTAGTATTCGGAATTGCGGATTTTCTGTTTCTTTAAGGGTTTCTTCTTGTTTGCCAAAGTCAGGTACTTTCCTCCTTGTATGGGGGATTTCGCTTTTCTTAGTCATACTCGAACCTTTGTGTCTGTATAGTTTTCAATTTATTGATTGCTGACGACTAATGGCCATCCCTCCACCGTGTTTCCACGGCTTCAACGGTACTGTGCCATCTCTCTCAGCTGGATAAAGGATTGTTATACGCAATACGCTTTCCAATCCAACACCTCATAGCCTGTAACCGGCTCCGTGTTCCAGCCTTTCCACGTTCCAATATTCCTATCTGTACATATCTGCCCTTAGGTGTCCCTCTGAGCCTGTATGCTGGGCGGTGCCTTTAACACCGCAAGGACTTTCATAGTAAAAATTCTTACTCATCCTCACATACTTCCGTAATCGGAAAGGAGCATTTCTGCTCCTGCGCCTTTTAGACCCGTACATTCGGGATTTCGTCAGTCATCCATGACATTCTGACCATAGGCAGTTTATAGACCTCCGGCGTATCATGCACATATCCCACCTTTGGGACACTTTCCACGGCATAATCCGTTTGGGTGCATTTCCGCCGACTTTAGCGAGCGTTATACCGTAGCCCTTGTTACAGAGGACTGCCGCATATCGCAGTTTATAAGGTAGGCGTTTCAGGGCGTTACCCCATCATTCCACCTATCGGAATATTAGTTCTCCAAGTCTTTTCAGGGACTCCTTTCAAATCCCGATTCTATTGTTAGCTGACTTGTGCGTAACCTTTTCAGTTACGAACGTGTCGCACTTTTTCCTGCGCCGACAACGTGCGCCAGCAGTGTGTTGCGCCCGTACAAAATATGTGCAATGGCATTGCGCTGGTGGGGCCGCAGCGCGATTTCCGGGTTCATGCCGAAAAACTGGATGTGGCTGCCGTCGTACTCACGGGGGCGGATGCAGTTGAACTTTTCATTGTACAGCGCTACCAAACTTTCCCGGCGCTCACGGTCCTTGAAAATCCAGTCTTTAAAAGCATCTTCTATCATCCGCTGCTTGGCCTGTGCTTCTTCGGTGGCAGGACCATTGAGTTTATGCTGCTCCTTGCCGTTTTCGTCATAGATTGTATCGTAAATTTTGGTGGCCCGCAGGTTGAGTGCGTTCTCCAACAAATGATAGCCGTTGATACGTTTTGTGCCGTAGGTGTTCGTGACGCGGATATTATCGTTGCCCTGGCTCTTGTTGGAAATATACCAGTTATTCAGGTATTCATTGTAACGGACAGCTATTTTCTGTTCACGGTAGGTTGACTGAAAAAGTTCATCGGCAAACCGCTTGATGATTTCCGGCCCGATCCATGTAACACCCAACCGGACCGTTATCTCGCCCGCAGTCAAGTCCTTGGGCTGCACCTGTTCCAACGCTTCTACATTGATGCGGAACGCCGGGTCTTGGTCGGCTGCAACATGAGCAATACGCAGCTTTTCGCGTACATTGCCGGACAAATACTCGTCCGCCATAAGGTAAACAGAGCTGCCGTCCTCCTGTTTGCGGAAAGGCTCTACAAAAATAACGCCCGCCAGTTCCTTGGCAAGCGTTGCTTCATCTTTCCCGGTAAGGTGCATCATGTAAGGCATATCGACCTCGGCACGTTCCCCGATGCTCAGTGCCAGAGCGTCCGATGCCGTGTCGGCGTGGTCGGGTATCTGTGCAGAGCGGATAGTCCTTTTGGTGAACATATCCGACTTGCTGATAAAGTTTCCTTTTTCATCGACATTTTCAAGTGAACACAGCAAATAGTAGCTGCTGTCATCCCGGAAAGACAACTCCGCGCTGCGGCTGTTGATTAGGCCGTGTTTGCCGCGGAAGGCATCATATTGGCGGTTAAGCTGGCCTTGCAGACGGTGGATTTCCTCGTCCGACAAGTCCTGCAACTGCGCATCGATCAGAGCGCGGGTGGTATCGCGCAGTTCCACCAGTTTGCGGATACGCTCGGCAGAGGCTGCGTTGGGATTACACTCCCGCATGACTGCGCCTTCGCGGTAATAGATTTTATCGTCCTTTACCGTGTAGCTGAAATTACGCACAAAGGGATCGGCATCAATGTACTTGGTGTCCTCGCCGCTTTCTTCCTGCACAGAGATTTCGGCTTTTGTCAGCGTGGCGGTCAAGTGCTGCATAGCAGTGTCGATTTGCGTTTCCAGCAACGGCTTTCCGAAACGGTCCACCGCATCGGGGTCTATTGGCTGGCAGGTGGAAGTCGGGCCATACGGACCGGCGACTATCTCCATTCTGCCGCAAATCATTTCAGGGTGCTCCACAAAGTAGCGGTTCATGGTGATGCCGTTGGCATCTTCTGCAAGGTGCAGCCAAGGCTCGTCCTGCTGGCGCAGCGTATCGCGCTTTTGCAGAAAAATTACATCCGTCATAATTTTAGTGCCGCTGCCCTTGAACGCATTGTTGGGCAAGCGCACCGCACCGATAAGGTCGCAGCGCTCGGCAATGTACTTGCGGGCACGGTCATCCTTTTTGTCCAATGTGCCGCTGGAGGTGATGAACGCCATGATGCCGCCGGTGCGCAGCTTGTCGATGCTCTTGGCAAAGAAATAGTCGTGAATGGGAAAATGCAGCCGGTTATACTGCGGGTCATTGACTTGGAAATTGCCGAAAGGTACATTGCCCATAACGCAGTCAAAATAGTTGTCTGGGAGAAGCGCATTTTCATAGCCGGTTACTTGGATATTGGCCTTTTGATATAGCTGCTTGGAGATGCGGCCTGTGATGCTGTCCAATTCTACGCCGTAGAATTTGGCATCACTGCTGCCAAAATGTCCGTGTGCGAGAAATGCGCCTGTGCCCATGCTGGGTTCTAGGATTTTGCCGCCTTTTACTCCGAAGCGTTCCAGTGCGCGGTAGATGGGGTGGATAACGGTGGCGGGGGTATAAAACGCCGTCAGGGTGCTGCTGCGGGCAGCTTCATACTCGGATTCAGACAATGCTGCTTTCAGTTGGCTATACTCGTTCGACCATGCACTTTTGTTCGGGTCGAATGCATCCGAAAGCCCGCCCCAGCCCGTGTACTGCGCTAAAATTTTCTGCTCATCCTCAAAAGCAGGGCTGCCGCCGTTCGCTACGCGCTGCTCAATTTCTTTCAGCTTTTGGATAGCGGCAATATTGGCTGCAAATTTTTCGCGCGGTGCTGTCGGCAGGTTGTCCAGATAGGGGGCTTCATAGGTAATGGGTTCGCGGTGGTAAGGTTCATCTTCTGCTGAAAGCCTTTCTGCGTCCGCCATAACCTGCTCCACAAAGGGGCTGGGTTCTTCGATGACTTCGCCCACGATGGGTTCAGCAATTTCTTCCTGCTGCGCTTGGCGGCTTGGAACTTCCGGGGCGGATAGTGCTGCATTTTTGGGGTTGGCCGCAAGCAGCCGCGCAAATTCTTCATGGCTGACGGCACGGCCTACCAGTGGGAAACTTTCATCCCGCAGATGAATGTTTTCTCTGCCGATTTCCTCCACGGTAAAGGGTCTGTCATCTTTCAGATAAACCGTGCTGCCGATAGTTACAGGTGATTTTTCGACTTTTCTTGTAGTCGGATGATGCTTTTCAAACTCTGCTTCGGCGGTATTGATAAAATCCGAGAAAGCGCTGTTTTCAATGCCCTGCGCAGCAAGCTCGTGGTTATCTTGGAAGTAGTCGATATGGACAATGTTACCGTCAACCTCATAGCGGATTTCGTTCCGCAGAAGATTGGCATACACTTGGATCTCGTGCTCATCGTCCTCGGTGGTAGAGTAAGCAAACTCCACGCGGGTCAAGTCGGAGAAATTCGGCTCGTTTAGCCCCTCATTCTCGCAGAAATCCGCGATGGCGTGTTTTGCATGGGCGAGTGCGGCATCGTTCGCTGCACGAGCGGCTTGCTGTTCTGCTGCCCATGCCTGATAGGGGGCTTTTTCGGCATCGGTCAGATACTGGTCGTTGTAAACCAAAAGACGCAGGCGTTGGGCAACCTCTTTCCACTTCAAAACGCGGCGATACTCGCCGTCCTCTGTACGTCGGGTGATTTCAAGATTTTTGCCCATGTGGTCAAGAAAGCCGTGCCCACCATCGCGGAAGATCCATGTGCCGCCGCCGATGCCGTATTCCTTTTTCAGCCAGCGGGCTTGATCTTCCTCGATAGGAAGTACCTGTGCAGAGAGATATTGCTGAATGCGAAATTTGCTATCTTCAAACCCGCCGCCTTTGCACAGTGCATCGGTAATGTCCTGCTCCGTAATGTACTTGCCAGATGCGTCAATGATGGGCTTGTTCCACTTTTTGACTTCTGCCGCAAAGTCGATATTTTTTGCTTGCTGCTCATGGCTCGGCAGCCCTGCCTTTTCAGAATCTTCGGGAGTAAGGGTAAGCTGCTCCATCTGCTGCGGCACGGGTGCGGCCTTGATGGGAACCATCAGACGCCCTTGCTCGATAAGGTCAGCAATCTTTGCGGCAACAGCATCCCATGTCAGATTGACCTGTGCTGTTTTGGTAAGATAGTTACCCTCCCAAAGTTCAAGGTACATATCATGCCGGATAAAACCAACGGTATTATCATCCACGAACAAATATGTATAAATTTGCTTGTAACAGTGCTTGCAAAAGGCGCTGCGCTCGGCAAGGTCGGGATGCTCATTGAAATATTCCAGAATAGCCGCATTGTCGGCACGGCTGGAGGAGTCCTTCGCCAGCAAGCCTAGAATCAGTTCATCGCTCAGCGGCGGCAAATCAGAAATGGGCACAGAAAAAGCGGAGGGCGTGGTATCGCTCTCCGCTTGGGGTTCTTGTATTACAGGCTGTAAATCTGCTGCATCGCCAGTTCCTCGGCTTGGCTCTGCAAGGCGTTCATCCACTGCGTCCAGCCCATCGGGTCTGTCTGCCGGTTCGGGGCGGTGCTCTGCTGCATCAGCGTCTGCATCGTCTGCTCGATTTGCCGGTGTACTGCGTTGTCCATCTCCGCCAGATGCGGGTACAGCGTTCCCTCCAGCAGCATCTCGTCGAACACCATCGGCGCGTTCTCTCGCAGAAAATTCCGCCGCAGGCTGCCGTACTTGCCGATTTCCGGCATCGGCGGCTCGTTCAGCGTCAGCGCCGGGATTTGGTAGCCGTTCACCATCATGTACTCCATTGTTGACCTCCTTGGTGTTATTGGTTTCTTCCTGTTTGTCACCATAATAGCGGACTTTTTCGGCGCGTGCAACACTGTCGATTTCTCTCGTGATGCTACCGATCTGCTGCATGAGAGGCCGTGCCGCCTGTTGGCAAGCGCTGCCCAAACACAGAGCAATGCGGTTTGTATCAAACTGGTTCACGGACTCAAGGGCAGACAGGTCCAGCCGCGCAGTATCCACGCCGCACCGCAGCGCGGCCATATACAGACAGCTTTGGGTGATAAGCTGTAAAAATAGCTGCCGCTGTTCGTCCGGCTTGGCCCACTGTAAGCTGCTGCCGTCTATCGCTTTTCCCAGTGCGGTTGTGAACATGGCGCTGCGCTGGGCAACGCAGGATGTAGAGAGCATGAGGAGGGCGCTCTGGATGCTGTCGGCGTGATTATCCGCTACGATTTTATCCCAAACAGGCCGCCAGTTCTGGTCTGTAATGACCCACGGCAGCGCTTCGGGAATCTCTGCGCGGGGGATGGTATCGGAAATGTCAAAAAGATACCGCAGCCGGGAAGAATTGGCGCGAGTGTCAAATACCGCGATACCGTGTGCGCTGCGCTTGACCCAGCGACCCGCATTATTATTCCAGTAAGCTATGTCGGCCACGGCTGTGGCGGTGGGGCTTTGCTCGTGAATCAAAAGCTGGTTCGGGAAACTATAATTATAAGCAATGGCCGCTGTCCGCAAAAATGCTTTCCATCGGTCACTGCTCTCCGTGACGGCTTGCAGTTGCTTTTTGGCAAGCGCACGGATATTTTCGTATTTAGCCATAGGCTGCTCCTTATCGCTCGTGCTGTTCTGCTTTTGACAGTGTGGCATTTTCAAGTTCCGGCAACAAGTTATCTACCTGCTTATACCCAATCGGCTGAACATAAAAAGCGTGTGTCTCGTTATCTTTGTGTGTCACAATAATATCGCTGACAGAGACGGAACGCATACTTTTGGCGTTTGGACGGTCATCCCGATTATGCCGTGAATAAATGCTGTCCAGCGTTTCCCAACGCTCCATCTGCCCCTTGTACACGAGTTCGTAGTCCTTTGCTCCGGCAGCGAGCCTCGCAGGAGAATACTCCATAAAAACAAGGTCTCGCCTGTTAGTTTGATAGATTTCATAAGGGATTTGCACTCGCTTTTCGCTGCGAAATCCCCACGGAAAATAGGTGTCTGAATCAAATTGGAGTGGCTCATCCAGTTCATCTGAGAATACAACCGGTGTCACTGGCCGCCCACAATCCAAGGAATCCAGAATTTCATCCTTGAATATTTCCACGCTTGTGTAAGGAACGATTTCACCGATCATCCCGCCTGCACCGAGATATTCGATGTAGCCGACTACTTTATCTGTCTTTTCTTCCATTATCTTTCCAACCTTTCCCAAAAAGATAGTTTGTTCCCGTAGCGTTCATCCTGCGGGCGTACCTTTGCGGCGGGCAGTTCACCGCTTGCCATATCTTCGACTTGCGGTAGAAAAAGTAGACGGCTGTATCGGTCTGCTTGGTCTTTGGATAAGCCCACGACTTTATCACCATTTAGCCCGCAGATGAGAAATCGCCCGCGCACGGTAATTCCCTCGTCATTGACCTGTCTGTTATATTTCAGTCGGCTTTGGGCTTTGCTGCATATCAGCCCGATGCGAGGTGTGCCAAACGGTTTTAGAATTTGGCTTTCACCCTCGATTACCTCGGAAACCGCAGTCGCCGCACTGGAAAAACCCGCTTGATAAGGGCAGTAGCTGGGTTCAACAACTAATAATCTCGTCATCGGTGTCCCCCCTCATCTGCTGCCGTGCTGGTGGGCGCGGGCATAGTTTTCCAGCAGTTTTACGATAACCTGCTGCATCTGGTCGCTCGTAAATCCTTTGGGAAAATAGCGCTCAACTTTAGCAACTGGAATCATAAGCTGCGGGTCACGCGGCTTTACACTTGGCGGCTTGGCGGCCATAATGTGCTGGATTTTTTCGGATGTCAACACGCTTTCCTTGCTGGCCTCTTTGAGCTTTTGCGCCTGTGACAGCGATGGTGTGCAACCCTCGGATTCCATATAGGACAGGAAGTCCTCTTGTTCTTCGGGGGTAAGGTAGCTAAGTTCTACGGCGGGAGTGGTTTTTAGCTTGCCATCATCCACCATTTTCATAAGTTCGGGGGTGAGTTTGTTCAGACGGATGAAGCGCTGGACTTGCCGCCCGCTTTCGCCGCTTGCTTGACCGACTAAATCAGCGCTTTCAAAATCCCCGACAACTTGTCGGGAATTTTCTTTTGACGGTCTACCGCTAGTTCTTCGCATGGCATCCAGTTTCATCTTGTACGCCAAGGCCCGTTCACTGGGCAGGATGTGTTCACGCTGAAGGTTGGAATCCACCATCAATATCACAGCAGCATCGTCCGACATCTGCCGCACAATGACCGGCAGGGTATCCAGCCCGGCAAGTTTAGCTGCATACTGACGGCGGTGCCCGGAGATGATCTCGTAGCCACCTTCCGAGCGTGGACGTGCAATCAGCGGAGAAAGCACGCCGTACTGTTCTACGCTTTCCACCGTGCGCTGCATGGACTCATCATCCAAAACCTTAAAGGGATGATTCTTGAAAGGGAACAGCTCTCCGATGGGAATCTGCTGCACCTGCTCCCGCTGCTGTTCCTGCCGGGATTCTTCCGTGGAGAAAATGTCATCTGCCCCTTTCAGCGACACGTTTAAGCTGTTTTTCGGCATTCGCCATCACCTCCCTAGTCAGAGATTTATAGGCTTCTGCCACCTTGCCTTTGGGGTCGTGCTGGAAAATGCTTTTGCCCACGGCACTGATCTCCGCAGCACGGACAGACCGGGGAATGGTCTGGTCGAACACTTTGATCTTGCTGCCGTAAGCACCCCGAATCAGATTGTCAATCTGCTGCCCATAGTTGGTGCGGCTGTCGGTCATGGTGAGCAGGATGCCCTCGATTTTCAGTTTGGGGTTGATCTGCCGTCGGACCTTCTGCACGGTCTGCAAAAGCTGTTCCAGGCCCTTTGCAGACAGGTACTGCGCCTGTACGGGAATCAGGGTGGTGTCTGCCGCTGCCAGTGCATTCACGGTCAGCATCCCAAGGGAAGGGGTGCAGTCCAGCAGAATAAAGTCGTATTCATGCTTTGCACCTTCCAACACCTGCTTGAGCATCTTTTCCCGGTTCAGGCAATTGACAAGGGAAACTTCCAGCCCTGCCAGTTCGATGTTTGCCGGAATCAGATCAACGCCCTCTGCATGGTGCAGGATGCCTTCACCGGGCGGAATGCTCTGGTCATTCATGGCTTTTGCCATCAGGGTGGAAAGGGTAGTGGGCAGTTCATCGGGCTGCTGCCAGCCCATGCTGATGGTCAGCGACCCCTGCGGGTCGGTATCCACCAACAGAACTTTTTTGCCCTCCATCGCCAGCCCGATGCCCAGATTTTCACAGGTGGTG
>OGPY01002087.1_pt1 | contig 13207 bp, 16 predicted proteins | sample 1553121 | NCBI WGS metagenome assembly OGPY01 (sample SAMEA2580004, study PRJEB22360) | human gut metagenome
AGCACAAGAGGGGCTGGACTGCAAAAATGCCACCGGCAGCCACCAGCACGCCCTTGCCGCCCTTGAAGCCGAAGTAGATGGGCTTGGAGTGGCCCACCACGGCGAGGATGGCGGCGAGGTAGACGCCCAGATAGGGCGAGACGACAGCGTCGGCGGGCAGATGGCCGAACAGCCACCGGCCAAGGCAGACGGCCACGACGCCCTTGAGCACATCGCCCACCGCCGTGAGGGCAGCGGCCTTCTTGCCGAAGGTGCGCAGCATGTTGGTCATACCGGCAGCGCCCGAGCCGTGGGTGCGGACGTCGTCATGGTACAGATACTTGCTGACGAGGATGCCGGTGTCCACGCTGCCCAGCAGATAGGCTTCGGCAGCGACCGCCAGCACAATGAGAAATGCGGTCATAGAACCAGTCTCCCTTCCTTATACGTCCTTCGCGCCCACCTCGCCGGAGCCGCGCTCACGCACGACAAGGCGGATGGGGGTGTGCTCCAGACCAAAGTTCTCGCGGATCTGGTTGATGATATACCGCTGATAGCTGAAGTGGAACAGGTGCTTTGCGTTGACGAAGGCCACGAACGTCGGCGGACGGGTGGAAGCCTGGGTCAGGTAGAAGATCTTCAGGCGGCGGCCCTTGTCGCTGGGCGGCTGCATCCGGGCGGTGGCACGGGCCAGCATCTCATTCAGCACACCGGTGGGTACGCGGGCACCGTTCTGGCTGTCCACGTCGCGGATGAGCTGCATCAGCTTGTTGACGTTGTAGCCGGTCTGGGCCGAGATGAAGATGATGGGAGCGTAGCCCATGAAGCTGAAGCACTCGGCATAGCCCCGGCGCTGCAGTTCCATGGTGTTGGTCTCCTTGCCCTCCACGGCGTCCCACTTGTTGACGACGATGATGCAGGCTTTGCCCTGGTCGTGGGCGTAGCCGGCCACCTTGCTGTCCTGCTCGGTAAAACCGACGGTGGCATCCACAAGGATCAGCGCCACGCGGCTGCGCTCCACAGCGGCCAGTGCGCGCACTACCATATAACGCTCCAGACCGTCGGTGATGTTGCTGCGCTTGCGCAGACCGGCGGTATCGGTAAAGATGAACTTGCCGTAAGCGTTGTCCACCGGGGTGTCAATGGCATCACGGGTGGTGCCCGCCTCGTTTGCCACGATCATGCGGTTCTCGCCCAGAATGCGGTTGGTCAGGCTGGACTTGCCCACATTCGGGCGGCCGATGATGGCAACCGGGATGCGGTTCTCTTCCACCACCGTCTCGCTGAAGTCCAGATGGGCGCACACAGCGTCCAGCAGGTCGCCGGTGCCGTGGCCGTGCACGGACGAAATGGGCATCACCTCGTCAAAGCCGAGGTTGTAGAACTCGTACATCTCCATGGGGGCATCGCCCACCTTGTCGCACTTGTTCACGGCCAGAATGATGGGCTTGTGGCTGCGGCGCAGCATGTGGGCCACATCCTCGTCCGCGGCGGTCAGGCCGTCGCGCACGTCCACCACCATGATGATGCAGTCTGCAGTGTCAATGGCGATCTGGGCCTGCTCCCGCATGTGGGCCAGAATGCCCTCGGTAGCCTTGGGCTCAATACCGCCGGTGTCCACCAGCAGGAAGTCATGGCCGTTCCACTCGCAGTTGGCAAAAATGCGGTCACGGGTAATGCCCGGCGTGTCCTCCACAATGGCAAGGCGCTGGCCGCACAGTTTGTTGAACAGGGTAGACTTGCCCACGTTGGGGCGGCCCACCACTGCTACGATCGGTTTGCTCATAGGGGTTCCTCCTTTCTTACAACCCTCTCAGGCACGGCTTACGCCGCGCCAGCTCCCCCGAAAGGGGGAGCTTTTATCACTTCTGCCGAAAGATGCATAAAACCTCGCCCTTCGGGAGAGGTGGCATCGCGCAGCGATGACGGAGAGGGTTTTCTTTTATGCTCTTCTTCTCCTTGCAATGTGCAGGCCGCTGCGCAGCAGGGCGCGGGCTTCGTCGCCGCCAGAGGTCGGCAGCACCTCCACCTTCACGCCAAGGCGCTGGGCCAGCTGGTCGGTGGTGATGTCGTCCAGAAAGGTGTCTTTTTCCTCCCGCAGCATCACGGCGGGCACGCCCAGCGTGCCGCTGGTCAACTTGCCCTCGCACTGGGCAATGATATCGGTCGCCGTTACAAGCCCGGCCACACCCACATTGCCGCCGAAGAATTTGTTCTTGATGGTGTGCACCGTCACCTCGACCATGGGGTACTGGCGGTGCAGCTCAGCCATCATCTGGTGGATGAGCGGCGAAGCCATTTCGCCCGTGACCACGTCCATCTTTTTGGTGCCGTAGATGCGGTGGGGCTTTTCCAGCTCCGCCAGAAATTCCGAGGCATACAGGCGCATCATGCCCACGCCGTTTTCCAGCTGGTCGAAGTCCTCGTAGAACTCTTCCGGCGGGATGGGCCTGCCTGCCTTGAGGTACCATTCATCACTGGGATAAATGATGCGCTTGCCGTGGCGGCGCTTGCACTCATCGCCGAATTCTTCCATGATGTCGATGACTTCGGCGCTGGTCTTTGCATCATACGGTGTCTGCTTGAACAGCTTCTCGCGGTAATCCGTCACGCCGCAGGGCACCGCAGCGATGCTCTGCACCATGGGGGTAAGCTCCAACAGGTCGGAGAGGGTACGGCGCAGTTCGTCGCCGTCGTTGATGCCGCGGCACAGCACCAGCTGACAGTTGACGGCGATGCCGCCCTCCACCAGACGGGGCAGATACTTGAGCACCTCGCCGCCGCGCTTGTTGGCCAGCATCCGCACACGGAGCTGCGGGTTCGTGGTGTGTACTGAAATGTTGATGGGCGAAATGTGCATCTTGATGATGCGGTCGATCTCGTGGTCCTGCATGTTCGTCATGGTGATATAGTTGCCGAACAAAAAGGAAAGCCGCTCGTCATCGTCCTTGAAGTAAAGGCTCTCGCGCATACCAGGGGGCAGCTGGTCGATGAAGCAGAACATGCAGTGGTTGGAGCAGGAGTGCTTCTGGTCGCCCAGATAGGTGGAGAAGTCGCAGCCGAAGGGGCCGCGCTCTTCCCGCCGGACGTCCCACTCCCGGATGCCGTCCGCCACCTTTGCTTTGAGGTGGAAGCTCTTGCTGTCGGTATAAAAATCATAGTCCAGCGTGTCGTTCAGCTCGTTGCCGTCCACGCTCAGCAGCTCGTCGCCGCCGGCGAGGCCGAGGGCTTCCGCCTCGCTGCCCGCGTCCACGCGGTCGATCCTGATGGCCATGCTTTCACCTCACAATTTCGTTTTCAAGACAAAGCAAGAAGGGGAAGGCATTGCGCCCTCCCCTTCTGTACATAACACCAATGTGCCACCAATTCTGCGCAAATTAGCCCTTCTTGATGACTTCCTCGCCCTTGTAGTAACCGCAGTTGCCACATGCCTGGTGGGGGAGCTTCAGAGAGCCGCAGTTGCTGCACTTGACCAGTGCGGGGGCCTCCAGCTTCCAAACATTGCTGCGACGCTTGTCGCGGCGGGCCTTGGAAAGATGTCTCTTAGGTACTGCCATATTTTTGCACCTCCTTGATGGGTTTCTCAGTTCAGCAGTGATTTGAGTATCGCTAGCCTTGCGTCTGCGGGTTCGGCCTCAGCTTCTGCCGGAGGGCAGGTACATTCGGCCATCTTCTTCCCGCACCGGGGACACAAGCCCGGGCAGTCAGCGCTGCAAAGCAGCACCGTCGGTATCTGGAACATGAATTCCTGACAGAGCCATTCGTCCACATCCAGATGTCCTTTTTCGTTGAGGGGCAGGTCGAAATCCGGGTCATCCAGATCGCGCTCCCTGACCGTCCACTCTGCTTGCACCGTCTCTTCCCGTTCGACGGGGTCGAGGCAGCGGGCGCACTCTCCGTGCACCAATGCGTTTGCCCGCAGCGTCATCCGGATCTCCTCGCCATCCGGCACCGCCTCAAAGCGGGCCGTCACAGGCTGCTCGATCCTTGCACCGGCAAAATCCTTTGCAGACAAATCACACTGAAACTCTGCGGCGTAAGGTTTCGTGCCGGATACGATAAACTTTCTCAGGTCAAATTGCATAGTACACCTCATAAAAGGCTGCTTTGTTAGTATAGCGCCAACACAGCCCTTTGTCAACACCAAAACAGGCAGAAAACCGAAAAAATTTCAAATTCTCCGGTTTCCTGCCTGTCTGGGATGCTTCAAATCAGAAATTTCAGAGTTATGTTACAGGTACTTCTTCACATCGTGGGGCAGAGCAGCCTCATCAGCGCTGACAGTGACGGTGACCTTGATGGAGTCGCCGGCGGCGGCAGCGATCTCGTCCAGAACGACGCCCAGACGGTTGATGTCGTGATCCAGCACCTTCAGGATGCCGTCGATGTACAGGTCAGTGATGTCATAATTGCTTGCCAGCAGGCCGGCCACGAAGCCGTACAGCATCTCGCCGCCGGCGATCTTGTACTCGTCCAGGTCGATGAGACGGGCGGCGTTGGGGACCTCATAGGTCAGCTTCATGCCCTTCTCGACGACAACGACGTTGCCCTTGGAGGTCTTGACCGAATCATTGATCATGTCGATCATAGCCTTGGTCTTACCGGAGCCTTTGGTGCCAACAATCAGTTTAATCATAGTTCTGTCCTCCTGTATTTTCCACGCCTCACGGCGGGAGATCATTTTTTGTTCCGCTTGCTCTTACTTCAGCTTTGCTTCCAGCTCGGCGGTCAGGTTCTCATAACCCGGCTTGCCCAGCAGAGCGAACATATTCTTCTTATAGCTCTCGACGCCCGGCTGGTTGAAGGGGTTGACGCTCAGCAGGTAGCCGCTGCAGGCGCAGGCACGCCAGAAGAAGTAGATGAGGTAGCCCACATTATAAGCGGACAGGTCGTCCACCTCGATGACCACCTCCGGCACGCCGCCGTCGGTGTGGGCGAGGATGGTGCCTTCCATGGCCTTGCGGTTGACCACGCTCATGTTCTGGTCAGCCAGGAAGTTCAGGCCGTCGAAGTTGCCCTCCAGCTTGTCGATGAAGAGGTCCTGTGCGGGCTTCTTGACATCCACGATGGTCTCGAACATGGTGCGGGAGCCTTCCTGGATGAACTGACCCATGGAGTGCAGGTCGGTGGAGAAGATGCAGCTTGCGGGGAACAGACCCTTGTTGTCCTTGCCCTCGCTCTCACCGAACAGCTGCTTGTACCACTCGTTCATGAGGGTGAAGTTCGGCTCATAGCACTCGAGGATCTCGATGCTCTTGCCCTTGCGGTACAGGATGTTGCGGATGGCAGCATACTTGTAAGCGTCGTTGTCCTTGCTCAGAACGGAGAAGCGCTCCATGGAATCGGCAGCGCCCTTCATCAGGTCGTCGATGCTGATACCGGCAGCAGCAATGGGCAGCAGGCCCACAGCGCTCAGCACGGAGTAGCGGCCGCCCACGTCGTCGGGGACCACGAAGGTGGGCCAGCCCTGGGCGTCAGCCAGCTGCTTGAGGGTGCCCTTGGCGCGGTCGGTGGTGGCGTAGATCCGCTTGTTGGCCTCTTCCACGCCCATCTCGTCTTCCAGCAGCTTGCGCAGCACACGGAAGGCCAGAGAGGTCTCGGTGGTGGTGCCGGACTTGGAGATGACGTTGATGGAGAAGCGCTTGCCCTTGCACAGCGCGATGATGTCATTCAGATAGGTGGGGCTGATGCTGTTGCCGCAGAAGTAGATCTTCAGGCCGTTGTCCAGCTCGTTGTGGTACATACCCTACGCCACCAGGAGGCCGGCGCGGGCCCCAAGAACGCTCCCGCCGATGCCGGCGACCACCAGAACGTCGGAATCCTCACGGATCTTGGCAGCAGCTGCCTTGATGCGCTCGAACTCTTCCTTATCATAATCACGGGGCAGATACATCCAGCCCAGGAAGTCACTGCCGGGGCCGTTCTTGGCTTCCAGCGTCTTGTGCGCGGCCTCTACCTGGGGGTAGATGGCCTTGTATTCCTCTTCGTTGATGAAACTGGAGAGGTGCTTTGTATTCAGAGCGAGACTCATTCTATCAAAACCTCCAAAACATTTTACGGGCTCTTTGCCCGGCGAGGGTTTTTCTTGGTATAAGTGTACCGTTCCCGCCGGGCAAAGTCAAGGCCAAAATCCTCGCTTTTCATACAATTTTAATAGTGTTGTTTTGTATGCTCTTACATCTTTTATACAAACGTCCAAGCCATTCTTTGCCCTCGCTGACCGTTTTTGACCGGTAGTGCGCAGTTTTCGGTCATGCCGCGCCGGTGAGGCTCTGCCACAGCAGGCCGATGGCATCCCGGACGGTCATCCTCGGCGCATCGGCGGCAGCACCCACTTCGTACTCTTCCAGAAGCTTTTCGCCCTGATAGACGGCGGCTTTGCCCAGCGTCTGGCCCTGCTCCACCGGAGCTTCCAGCTCCTCGGGCAGGGTCAGCTCGGTATGCAGGGATGCCCCGCTCCCCTTCTCCACCAGCACCGTCTCCGGCAGGGCCGAGTAGTCCAGCGGGACGCTGCCCGCCGCGCTGCCTTTGACCGTGATCTGGAGCGGCTGTGCCTCGAGTTTTGGCAGCGGCGCGGCCTCATAGGCCCCGAAGCCGTAGTCCAGCAGAGTCGTGGCGGCGTCGAAGCGGTCGGCGCTGGACGGTGCGCCCAAGATCACCGCGATGAGGGAGAGGCCGTTCCGGGTGGCGCTGGCCGAGATGCAGATGCCCGCGCCGCCGGTGGTGCCGGTCTTGAGGCCGGTGATCCCCTCATACCGGCGGAGGAGCTTATTCGTATTGATCAGCTGGGTCGCCCCGCCCCGGAGGGTATCCGTCCAGATGCCGGTGTAGTGCAGCACCTCGGGGCAGGTGTTCAGGATGGTGCGGCTCATGACGGCCACATCCCGGGCCGTGGAGAGATGGCCTTCGGCGTCCAGCCCGCAGGCGTTGCGGAAAGACGTCTGCTCCATCCCCAGCGAGGCGGCCCGGGCGTTCATCTGCTCCACGAAGGCCGGCTCACTGCCGCCCACCAGCTCGGCCACGGCCACTGCCGCGTCGTTGGCAGAGGAAACGCAGATGGCCTTTATCATCTCGTCCAATGTAAAGTGCTCCCCCGGCTCCAGCCAGATCTGACTGCCGCCCATGTGGTAGGCGTGCTCACTCACCGGCACCGGCGTCTCCATGGTCAGCCGCCCGTCGTGGACAGCCTCGAAGGCGAGCAGCAGGGTCATCACCTTGGTGATGGAGGCGATGGGGACCCGCTCGTCGGCATTCTTCTCGTAGAGGACCCGTCCGCTCCCCTGCTCAATGAGGATGGCAGCGCGGCAGTTGAGGTCGAGCTGAGGCGCGGCGGCTGCGGCCGGCAGCAGCAACCCTTCCGCCGCTTCCTCGACGTCGGCGCTGACGGCCCGCTCTTCCGGGTGCATGACAGCCCGCAGGCCCACGCCCTCCGCCGTCCCAAGGGCCAGTGCAAACAGCCAGAAGCAGAGCACGGCTGCGCAGAGCACCGCAAAATTCTTTCGTTCCATCCCTTGTCCCTCCCCGCAATGTCTGTCTGATTGCATTCTATGCAAAAAAAGAGGCCGGAATGCTCTTTTCTCCCCGGGAAAAATCTGCTATAATAGGATGGTTTATTATAAGGTAATAACCTCTCCGTTTTGCTGACGCCTGACAGCTTTCCTACCGAGGAGAGCCTCTGGCGAGGAGAGAAAGCTTTACGAACTGCCAAGGCCTCCCCTCGATAGGGGAGGTGGCATTGCGAAGCAATGACGGAGAGGTTTCAGAAAGGACACCCCATGCGAGTTTGTTTTTATACTCTTGGCTGCAAGGTCAACTTAAATGAGACCGGTGCGCTGGAACAGATGTTCCGCTCCGCCGGTTTCACCATCGTGCCGGAGGGCGAAGAGGCCGACGTCTTTGTGGTGAACAGCTGCACCGTCACCAACTTCGGCGACCAGAAGAGCCGCAAGTGGCTCCGCCGGGCCAAGCGCGAGAACCCCGGCGCCGTCACCGTCCTCACCGGCTGCTACCCGCAGGCCTTCCCCGAGGAAGCGGCCCAGTTCATGGAGGCCGACCTGGTCTGCGGCAACGGCGACCGGAAAGCCATCCTCGACAATGTGCTCAAGCTGCTGGACGGCCACGAGCGCATCGTCGCCATCGCCCCCCACGCGAAGGGCGAGCGTTTCGAGGAACTGCCGGTGGAGCGGTTCGAGACCCACACCCGCGCCTTTATCAAAGTAGAGGACGGCTGCAACCGTCAGTGCGCCTACTGTGTCATCCCCCGGGCCCGCGGCCCGGTGCGCAGCCGCGACGAAGACAGCATCCTTGCCGAGCTGCTGTGAGCCTCAGTGAACAGCAAAGCTCATCGCCGCCAGCACAAAAACACCGATGATGCTGGTAATGCGGCTCACCCTCTGCATCGCGTAATACCATTCGGTGGGCTCACCGCCGTACACTTCCAGCCCGTGGCGGAGGTTCCAGAACAGCAGCGGGAACCGGACATCCAGCACAAGGAGCACCACCAGCGCCCCTATCGGCAGCAGGAACGCCACGCTGCCCCGGGTCTCCCGCCGCCCGCCGACGGCCACATTATAGAGCCAGTTACAGCTGGGCCAGAGGTCGGATCTCTGGTATTCGCCGTTGACGATGACGTTCACCTCGTCGGCAAGGCCCCCATCGTCTTCCCGCCACAGGATGGCGTCGCCGGGGTCGCCCAGCGCGGTCCCGGTAAAAATGACCACTCCGTCCTGCTCGATTTTTACGCCCGGGTCGCTCATGCCCTCGGCTTTCGATTCGAGCCGATAGTGCCGCGTCTCTCCGTCCATCGTGAAATCCACTTCCGCACCGTTTTCCGTCTGAGCAACCTGCACGGTGTAGGCGGCATACGCATCTTTGCCCGAAAAGCTGCCGTCGGCCTGACGATACAAAAAGGCATCCCGCAGCCAGACCCCCGGGCGGAGGGCGGCCCAGAGATAGAGCACAGCGAGAAGCAGCGCGGTAAGAACGCAGAGCAGGCAGCTCGTCTTTTTCTCCATGGTCAGGCTCCTTTCGTTTCAGCCCAGTTCGATCACTTTCCATCCCAGCTCCCGGATGGCTTCTTGATCATGGGTCGCCAGCAGGGTGGGCTTTGTGCCGCAGCGTGCCTTGAGCATGGCTGCGGCTTTTTTCATGGCGGCGGGGTCCATGCCGGTGAAGGGCTCATCTAACAGAAGGGTGTCGCTCTCGGCCCAGAGAGCGCGCAGCAAAGCGGTGCGGCGCTTCTGTCCGCCGGAGAGCTTCCGGGCAGGCAGGGCAAGGGCCTCGCCATCCAGTCCTAATTGTATAAGGTCGTCTCGTATCTGCTCTTTGTATTGTGTTTTGACCTTGTACTGTTCTGCGGGCAGCACCAGCGCCACATTCTCTTCGGCGGTCAGCTGGGGGCAGAGCCTGTCTTCCTGAAAGACCGCGCCGACCCGGCCCACGCCCTCCACGCTGCCGGAGGTGGGCGCTTCCAGCCCCATCAGGATGCGGAGCAGGGTCGTCTTGCCCCAACCGCTTGGCGCCCAGAGCACCGCCGGGCCGTCCACAGTAAGAGAGAGGTTTTCGAAGAGGATCTTCTCTCCGAATCGTTTAGACAGGTTCTTTATTTCCAGTTTGTTGTTGGTTTCACTCATTTTTCAGCCCCCTCTTCGCCCAGAACTGCCGCTACCGCTTTATCCAGCAGAGCGAGGAACAGCTTTTCGAATACGGCGCTCAGCAGGATGATGACGAAGATGCTGCCCAGCAGCAGCGGGTTGAAGATGGCCTTGCCGGTGGTTTTGTTGATGAGAGCACCCAGCGCGAAAGCGGCCAGCGTCAGCAGCACGCCCCACGCGGCGGACCCGGAGAGGAAGCCCTGTAAGAGATCAGTCATGTTCGGCCTCCTTCTTTGCAGCGCGGCGGCTGGTGAGGGCCTGGGTGGTGCGGCCTGCACTCACGAGGACCAGCACAGTCACCGGGATGATGGCGATGACGATGGGCAGCAGCATCTTGCCCATCTCAGCCCACAGCTCCATGACGCCCGCGGCAGCAGGCACAAACAGCAGCGGGAAGATGCCGGTGAGGAACAGGCCCACTTCCTTGACCTGCTCGAGCTTCACGATGCCGAAGCGGAGCGCGGCCAGGAGCAGCAGCAGGCCGTAGATGCTGGCCGGGATGGGGAGCGGGAGCACTGCGTGGCAGATCTCGCCCAAAAAACAGAACGCCAGAATGCGCGCAAATTGAAACAGATAGTTCGTAAGGATGCCTCCTTTGGCTCGACTGAACAGGAAAATACAAAATAAGATACAAGTCAACAGTATAATCCAAAAATCCCTGCGGCGCAACGGCAATACTGGCCAAGATTTTGCCCCTTTGGTGCGGAAAATTGGAGATTTGGATAGGAGGCCACCCCTGCTGCGGAAGAGCGTGATAAATGGGAATTACCAGCGGGTCATGTTCTTCTTGAACTTGGCGGTATATGCCTCTTTCAGTTCTTGCTCGCTGATCCCATAGCACAGAAGGACGTCATTGTAATACATGAGCACATCCGCCATTTCTTCCACGAGATGCTGCCGGACTTCTGCATCCTCAACAGCCTTTCGGTCTCCGTTTTTCTTGATAATGTCGATAACTTCGCCTACTTCACCGAGCATCCATAACAGTTTGTGCTTGCCGGCCTCCGGGCCGATCGGCTCCCACTTGTCTTTATATTTTTCCTGCAGGGCCTGTTGTATCGCAAGCATATCTTCTATCGTAAAATCGCCCATGATTTCCTCCATAAATTTTGATTTGCTGTTCTCGTCCTGTACCGTCCTGCTCTGACGTGGGTTGGTGGGTGACGCAACAAAAAAGCCCCTGACCTAAGTCAGAGGCTCTTGGTTTGGTGGAGCATTGTCCACAGCAGTCGAACCTGAATTTATTCCAGATACTGCGGCAAATTCCAAGTACCGCGCAACACACGGTGGACTTCCACAGTCTTTATTTCCTCGTTGACGCGGTAGAACACAAGATACTGGTCAACGACCATCCTACGATAAGCAGGGTCAGGGTGGTAGACCTCGCACATTTTCGGGGTATCGCCCAATTTTGTGATCTTCTCTCGCAGCTCTTTCAGTACGCGGCTGGCCGTTTTAGGGTAAAAGCCAGACAGATACCGGGCAATCTCATTCAAATCCTGCACAGCAAGGGGCAGATATTTAATTTTATACGTCATACTGCTTGCCCAGCGTCTCCCATACGCTTTCGTGGTCTGCCCACTGCGTGTCGGGGTCAGCCGCCTGCTGTTTTGCCTTGGCAAGTGCCTCGGCAACATATCGCTGGTGCAAAAACTCTTCGTACTTGGCGTAGTCCTCAATGTTGATGAGAACTGATTCTCCACGGCCATGATTCGTGATGATCACATGATCATGATCTTTGAGCATCTCCGAAATTTCGGCGTAATGGTTGCGCAGATCCCGGGAAGGACGAACGAATGTCTGCATCATACGAGACACCTCCTATCGGGATAATTGTATCACAAAATGACTACGAGTGCAAGGCGGATGATTCTGACGGTGAGAGCAAGAATCGTCCCGTGGCCACAAATTTTCAATTCTTGAAAATTTCCTGCCCCTTGGGACAGCTTCTTGTTGGGGCGTGCCTGCCCCAAACCCTGCTGTTGAGGTTGCGACAAACCAGAAGTTATCGAACCGCACTTGTGATTTCTTCTAATGTGTCCTGGCGAAGCCACTTTCCAAATACTTGAGAATTCTTTGACGGCAGATAACCCAAATTCGTATATCCCAGCTTCTTCAAAAGGCTCATACTTGGAATGTTCTCTCTTTCAGTAAAACAGATAAAATCCCACTGAGGATAGTGCTTGTGTAAATACTCAATTAAAGAGGACAAGGCTTCATAGGCGTAACCGCTTCGGTGAACTTTATAAGAAAATGTGTACCCTAAAGAAATTGTGCCCTCGTTAGGCATAACGACGATTTCGCCAATCATGACATCCGTTTCTCTTAATGCAACACTAATCATAGTCGGCGATGCGATATTCAGGGCATTGTCTTTATTACGCTCGATCAAAGCAACAATATCCTTATAATCTTTCGTCTGGCCTCGTTGATATTTCGAGCATCGCTCGTTATTTCGATAATCAACCATCTGAATCGCATCTTTAGGACTTACATTTCTTAGTCTGAGCCGATTTGTTTCTAAAAAGGTCATCTTCTCATCCTTTCACATTCCGGCTTATGGGCCGAGTAGCCCTTTCTCAAAACCTCCTGTAAACAAAAAACGTACCCGAACCCTTTCTCGTAAAGAATCGGGTTCGAGTACGAACTGTATGGTGGACGGTACAGGACTCGAACCTGTGACCTCCTGCACGTCAAGCAGATGCTCTACCAGCTGAGCTAACCGTCCATATTCTGTTGCGTCGTGACGACTCTGATATAATACCATGACTCGCCCGAAAAAGCAATACTTTTTTCGAAAAAATTCTGATTTTCTTTTCTGCGCCCCGAAAAAAGGGCACAAAAAAGCCCCGGCGGCGTCCAAAGAGCGGACAGCGCCGGGGAGAAAACAGAGAAAATTACAGCTTTGCTTCGGGGAAGCCCTCGAGCTTCGAAGTGCAGTGGGGGCAGCGGACGGCCTTGATAGCGATCTCGCTCTGGCAGTAGGGGCATTTCTTGGTGGTGGGCTCCTTCGGCTCTTCCACGGGCTTCTTGTGCAGCATATTGATGGCCTTGATGGTCACGAACAGCACGAAGGCCACGATGAGGAAGTTGATGATGGCGTTGAGGAAAGCACCGACGCCGATGCCGACATCGCCGATCTGGATGACGACATCCGAGAAATCGGCGTTGAAGAACAGGCCGATGATGGGGGAGATGATGTCGTTTACCAGAGAGTTGACGATCGCGGTGAAAGCCGAGCCGACGACCACACCAACTGCCATGTCGAGCACGTTGCCGCGCATGGCGAAGGCTTTGAACTCTTCAAAGAAATTCTTGATGCCGCTGGTTTTCTTTTCTGACATGATAAGTACCGCTCCTTTTGCCGCAGATGGCATGATATACCTAATATAATACAAAATATATCCGGTGTTTTCAAGAGAAAAGCGGCTGCTCATCATAGCAGGGCCAGCGATTTTGTACAATATAAAGCTTAAAGCAGTCAGAGTAGGCCGACCCGATATGCCAATGGCTCTCCCTCTGGGAGCAACGGCGACGACCGCCGCCAGTGGCGGAAACAGGGAGGAGCTGTTGGG
>OGPY01002105.1_pt1 | contig 13125 bp, 7 predicted proteins | sample 1553121 | NCBI WGS metagenome assembly OGPY01 (sample SAMEA2580004, study PRJEB22360) | human gut metagenome
ACCGTGCTGTCAGGCCGCGGGCCAATGACGAATATCTGAAAAATATATTTGATATTTTTGCGCCGGATTTTGAACAGGTATTAACCGGATTGGATTATCGGGCGCCTGAACTGATTCGCTGTCTTCTTGAAGAAATTTACGGCAGTAAAAAATCACCCCGGCTGCGTATTTTGGATGCCGGCTGCGGCACCGGATTCTGCGGCGGCTTCCTGAAAAAATACAGCAGTTTCAGAGGACTTTACGGTGTTGATATTTCAGAAAAAATGCTGGAACAGGCACAGGCGAAAAAAGTCTATTCCCATTTGCTTCAGTCTGAACTGGAACAGTATTTTTCGCAGGCAAAAACAAAATTTGATTTGATTGTTTCGGCAGATGTTTTTACTTATTTCGGCAGTCTGGAAAAATTGCTTTCCGGCATGGCGGATTTTCTGTCTGCCGGGGGGCGGGTCATTTTTACCGTCAGCGAAAATAATCTGAATGACGATGACTATTTTCTGCATTCGTCTGGACGTTATCTGCATCATCAAAACTATGTCGGAAAAGTATTGGAAAAAGCGGGGTTCGAAGTCGAAAAGCTGGAGCGTGCAAAGCTCCGTAACGAAGGCGAAAACATTGTGTACGGCTATGTGGTTTCCGCATTGAAAAAGTAGAGTTTTCTCCATTGAAAAAGCCATAAAAAAACCTCTTATGAAAACAAAGAGGTTTTATTTTTTTCAATCTCAAAATCAGCTAAAATTATTTAGATTTTTTTGAGGAAGAAGTTTTTTTCGCTGTTGCTGTTTTGCAGGAAGAAGTCGTTGACTTTTTAGAGCTTGAGCAAGATTTTTTTGCAGAGGATTTGCAAGAAGATTTGCTGTTCAGCTGGTCAACGGCCATTGCCCAGAATTCCTGGTCTCTGCCTGACGGGCAACCGTTGTTCTGCCAGAGAAAATAAGCTGCTTCTCTGATTGCATTTTCATTACTATTAACCATAACTAACTCCAAATTAATAAAAAATGTTTGGTAAACATTATTTAATATACAATCAAAAATTTATACGTCAATAATAAAAGGCTGTTTTTTATTTGAAATATAAAATATTATCAAAGCGCTTAGCAATTTGCTTGCATTTAAAACTATAAGATTTTATAGATAACGTTTAAAGAGTCTGATATAAAGTCGTTTGAATATTATCAAAAGTCTAATTATGTTAATATAGTCTAACAGGGGGCTACCGAATGGAAAATTTATTATCAAAAGAAGAAATGAACGCAGTTATAAACGGCGATCACGGTAACGTTTTTGCTGTCTTGGGCATCCACCGCGATAAGGGAAGCAAGGAAGTATTCATCCGCACTTATCAGCCCAATACCAAGTCCGTCGAACTCTTGAAAAAAGACGGCTCGTCCTTGGGAATGATGACCAAACTTGACAAGCGCGGTTTCTATCAGGTTAACCTCGGACAGATTGAAAATTTCCCCTACAAATTCCGTATTGAAAACGACCGGGGCGATTTCTACGAACAGGAAGACGCTTACCGTTTTTCTTCCATCTTAGGCGATATTGACATCTACCTTCTCGCTGAAGGCAATCACCTTGACATGTATAAAAAACTCGGCGCGCATGTGCAGGAAATGGACGGCGTGCGCGGTGTCAGTTTTGCCGTTTGGGCGCCGAATGCCAAACGTGTTTCCGTTGTCGGAAATTTCAATAACTGGGACGGCCGCGTTAATGTGATGCGCAAGCATCCGACCTGCGGCGTGTGGGATATTTTTATTCCCGGAATTGATGAAGGCGAAATTTATAAATATGAAGTCAAAACTCAGGAAGATTACATTCTGGTCAAATCTGACCCGCTGGCCTTCTGGAGCGAAGTCCGCCCCAAAACCGCATCGGTAGTTTATGATTTGAACCACTATCACTGGGAAGATCAGAACTGGATGAACTATCGTGAAGAATATAATGCTTTTGACAAGCCGATGTCCATTTATGAAGTCCACCTCGGTTCCTGGCGCCGGAAAGGTGAAAACGGTTCCGAATTTTTGACCTATCGCGAAATGGCCGACCGGCTGGTTCCCTATGTTGTCAATATGGGCTTTACTCATGTCGAATTTTTGCCGCTGGCAGAACACCCGCTTGACTGCTCCTGGGGATATCAGGTTATCGGTATGTTCGCGCCGACCAGCCGTTTCGGCACGCCGGATGATTTCCGCTATATGATCGACAAGTTCCACCAGGCAGGTATTGCTGTCATCATGGACTGGGTTCCGGCTCACTTCCCCAAAGACGGCCATGGTCTGGTTGAGTTTGACGGCACTCATCTGTATGAACACGCCGATCCCCGCAAAGGCGAACACCTCGACTGGGGCACCAAAATTTATAACTACGGCCGGACGGAAGTTTGTAACTTCCTCTGCGCCAGCGCGTTATACTGGCTGAAAGAATATCATATTGACGGTCTGCGCGTCGATGCGGTGGCGTCTATGCTTTATCTCGACTATTCGCGCAAAAACGGCGAATGGATTCCCAATATCTACGGCGGCAATGAAAACATTGAAGCTATCGCTTTTCTGCGTAAAATGAACGAACTGGTTTACGGCCAATGCAAAGGGGCGGTAACCTGTGCCGAAGAATCAACCGCCTGGCCGATGGTTTCCCGTCCGACTTCAATGGGAGGCCTGGGGTTCGGCTACAAATGGAATATGGGCTGGATGAACGACACGCTGAAATATATCAGCCATGAGCCGGTTCACCGCAAATATCATCACGGCATGCTGACTTTCGGACTGCTTTATGCCTTCAACGAAAACTTTATTCTGCCGATTTCTCATGATGAGGTTGTTCACGGCAAAGGTTCCATGCTCGGCAAAATGCCCGGCGACGAATGGCAGAAATTTGCCAATCTCCGTGCTTATTACGGTTTTATGTACACCCACCCCGGCAAAAAGCTTCTGTTTATGGGCTGTGAGTTCGGTCAGGATTGGGAGTGGAATTCGGAAGAAAGCCTGCGCTGGCATTTGCTGGAATATCCTATGTATAAGGGCATGCAAAACTGCGTCCGCGATTTGAACCTGATGTATAAGGGCAATCCTGCCTTTTATGAAGAAGATTTCGATTATCGCGGTTTTGAATGGATTGACCATTCAAATGCCGATGACAGCGTTATTTCGTACATGCGGAAAGGGCATAACCCTGCCGATTATATGGTGGTTATCTCCAACTTTACGCCGGTTGTCCGCCATGATTACCGGATAGGGGTGAACGAAAACTGCCGCTATCAGGAAATCTTTAACAGCGATGATGTCAACTATTGGGGCAGCGGCGTTAAAAACGAAGGCCTGCTGACGACGGAAGAAGGCGAATGGAACAATAAGCCGCGTTCAATAAAAGTAACTTTGCCGCCGTTGTCAACCATCGTTCTCAAACCGGTTAGAGACTAACTTCGCAAAGGACAGGAGAGAACAATGTCAAATTACAAATCCCAACCCGGAAAGTCTTATCCCCTAGGCGCGACTTATGACGGGAAAGGCGTTAATTTCGCATTGTTCTCCGCCAATGCCGAAAAGGTGGAGCTCTGCCTGTTTGACGCATCCGGATCGCAGGAATTGGAGCGCTTTGCCATTAATGAAAATGACAACAGCATATGGCATATTTATGTTCCCGGTCTGGAACCCGGACAGGTTTACGGCTATCGGGTTTACGGCCCCTATAAGCCGCAGGAAGGGCACCGCTTTAATCCCAACAAGCTGCTGATAGACCCATACGGCAAAAAGCTGGTCGGCAAGCTGATTTGGCACAAGGCGATTTTCGGTTATGACATCGACAGCCCGGATAAGGATCTGTCTTTTTCCGAACTTGACAGCGCGCCCTATGTGCCGAAGTCGGTTGTCATCGGCAATACGTTCGACTGGGGCAATGATGATGAAATCCGCCCTCATCATAAAATGGAAGAAAGCGTCATTTATGAAACCCATCTGCGCGGCTTTACCAAACTTCATCCGCAGATAGCCGATGACAAACGCGGTACTTTTGCCGGTTTTGCCGACAAGTCGGTAACCAGTTATTTGAAATGGCTGGGGGTTACTGCCGTTGAATTTTTGCCGGTGCATGCCTTTTTCGGTAACCGTCATAAAAAAGGGTATATCAAGGATAATTACTGGGGGTATGAAAGCTTTACGTTCTTTGCGCCGGAACAGACCTATCTCTCCAATGATGAAATTGACGAATTCAAACAGATGGTCAAAACGCTCCATGCCAAGGGTATCGAAGTTATTCTTGACGTTGTTTATAATCACACCGGCGAGGGTAACCAACTGGGACCGACCTTCTGCTATCGCGGCATTGACAATGCGTCTTATTACACGCTGAATCCCGACAACAAGCGTTATTATTACGACAGCACCGGCTGCGGCGCATCGTTTAACGTTCAGAACGGCTATGTTCTGTCGCTGGTAATGGATTCGCTGCGCTACTGGATTGAGCAGATGCATGTTGACGGCTTTCGCTTTGATTTGGCAACTTCTCTTTGCCGTCAGAATTTGGAGTTTAAAATCCACAGTGGCTTTTTGTACGCCACGGGGCAGGATCCGCAGACCCGCCGTGTCAAGCTGATTGCCGAACCCTGGGATATCGGCTACGGCGGCTATCAGGTCGGTGCTTTTCCGCCCGGCTGGGGGCAGTGGAACGACAAATACCGCGATAATGTTCGCCGCTTCTGGAAAGGCGACCAGTATCAAACCGCCGAACTGGCCAGCCGCCTGGCCGGTTCCAGCGATGTGTTTAACTATATGAACCGTGACATCTGGAGCAGTATCAATTTTATTACCGCCCATGACGGTTTCAGCCTTCATGATGTTGTCAGCTTTAACGGCAAACATAACCTGAGCAACGGCGAAAACAACCGTGACGGTACCGACAGCAACTGGAGTTGGAACTCCGGCGCCGAAGGTGAAACCGACAACCCGGTGATTTTGGAAAACCGCCGCCAGCGGATGAAAGCGATGATAAGCACCTTGCTGCTTTCGTTCGGAACGCCGATGATGTTGGCCGGAGATGAATTCGCGCACAGCCAGTTCGGCAATAACAATCCCTATTGTCAGGACAACGTTTTAACCTGGATAGCCTGGGATGCCATCAGCAAGGAAGACAAGGAGCAGGTCAAATTCGTCCGCCGGGTTATCGGGTTGCGTAAAAAACTGCGCATATTCAACCGCCGCCATTTCTTCATCGGCAAAGTTGTCAAAAACGGATATAAAGATATTGCCTGGTATAATGAGCGTGGAGTTGAAATGGCAGCCAACGACTGGCATGACGGCAACCGCAAAGCTCTGTCTTACTGCGTTTATACCGGCAGCCGTTTCGTGTTGGCAATCTTTAATGCCAACCACGACGACATGAGTTGGAAGCTTCCGGAAATTTCCGGCAATCTGTCTTGGAATTTATTGCTGGACAGCTCCTCAAAATTCGGAGAGGAGGGGAAAATCGGCTCGGCGCAGACAATCAGAGTCCCGGCGTGGAGCGTGTTATTATTTGAGATTAAAAAATAGGGAGTATTCTTATGGAAGAACTATTGCAGCAACTGGCCGGAAAATTGGGAATAGCCACCAGATTCAGCGACGGCGGACTTGTCCGGAAAGACTATGAAGTCGATGACGCGGTGGTCCGTTATATTGCGGAGCGCCTGGGGTATAAAGCCGGCAACCGCGGCGAGGTGGAAAAATCGCTGGCTGATTTTGAAAAACGCCGCTGGCAGCAAACCCTGGAAAACATCTATGTGGTAGAACAGGGCAAGTTGCAGTTTGATGCGGTGGTTCCGGCGGAACAGGCGCAGAGTTTCTTCGCCCTGCAAATTGAAAACAAGGATACCGGCATCAGGTCGGAGGTTGCTTTTGAAGTCCACCCGACCGATGAAACTTACACCATCGGTAAAACGATTTATGTCAAACTTCTGGTCGCAATAACCAATGAATTACCGGTCGGCTATTATAATCTGACGTTTACCGTAGCAGATAAAACCTATAAAAGCACTTTGGCGGTAGCTCCTTGCCGCTGTTATGAAAATCCGGCTCTGGCAGACGGCAAAATCTGGGGCTATGCGTTGCAGTTGTATTCGCTGCGCAGTGAGCGCAACTGGGGTGTCGGCGACTTTACCGACCTGGAAAACTTTATTCGGATGTGTGCCCGTTGCGGAGCTGATATCATCGGCCTCAATCCGCTGAATGTTTTGGTGCACAGCTTTCCCGAAAATGCCAGCCCGTACAGCTCAATCAGCCGCCTGTTTTTAAATCCGATTTATATTGACGTTGAAGCAGTGCCGGAGTTCAAACCGGAAGATTTGTCTGAAATAGCAGACAAAATTGCCGAACTGCGCCAAAGCGAGCTGATTGATTATGCCGAAGTCTATCCGCTTAAAATTTCGGTTCTTGAAAAACTGTACGGTCGTTTTATGGCTGATCGCGGCAGTGACCGTCGGAACGAGTTCCGGGCTTTTGTTGAGGCTCAGGGCGACGACCTGCATAAACTTGCACTGTTCCAAACCCTCTATGATATCAAAAGTACATATATCTGGGGCGGCTGGACGGCCTGGGAAGATGAATTCCAAAACCCGAATTCTCCGGCTGTCCGTAAATTTGCCGAAGAATATGCCGACCGTATCCGCTTTTTTAAATATCTGCAATTTGAAGCCGATCGCCAGTTTAAACAGGCTTCGGCCGTCGTTGCCGAGTGCGGGTTGAAAGTCGGTCTCTATCGTGACTTGGCCGTCGGCGTCGGCAAAGACAGTGCCGAACTTTGGTCGGATAACGATTTGTTTATCCGCGATGTCGGTGCCGGTGCGCCGCCTGATGCCTTTTTCCCTGCCGGACAGAAATGGTGTCTCGGTGCTTTCAATCCCTATGTGTTAAAAGAACGCTGCTATGAACCGTTTATTAAAATTCTCCGCGCCAATATGAACGCGGCGGGAGCCTTGCGGATTGACCACGTTATGGGCTTGATGCGCCTTTATATTATTCCCGATAACGGCGATGCGGGAACTTATGTTATGTATAATTTCAAAGATATGTTGAATATTGTTGCCATTGAGAGCTGCCGCAATAAATGTCAGATCGTCGGCGAGAGCATCGGCAATGTTCCCGAAGGTTTCCTTGAAACGCTTGCCGAAAAGAATATTTATGCGCTGAGCGTGCTTTGGGCAGAAAGAAAAGATGCCGGCTGGGGCGATTTCAATGCGCCCGGCGAATATCCGGAAAAGGCCTTTATGTCAGTCGGAACCCATGATATGGCGCCGCTGCGGATGTGGTGGTTCGGTTACGATATTGAACTGATGCATTCGCTCGGCTTAATGGATGAAGCGGCTAAAAACGATGCATATCACAAACGCGAAATCGACCGTTGGAAACTTCTCTCGGCGCTGGACGCCAACGGCTGCTGGCCGGAGGATAACCTGCGCAAGGATAATTATATCTACGGACAGGGATATCCGGAGGGAATAGAAGAGGCGGTTCACCGCTTTGCAGCCAAGACGGCGTCTAAAGTCTTTTTGGCGCAGTTGGAAGATATCCTCCATGTTGAAAAAATGCAAAATCTGCCGGGAACGGATAAAGAACATCCCAATTGGCGCCGCAAACTTCCGGTTACACTTGAAAAGCTGGAAGGGGATATTGCTTATATCCGCAATATTCAGGCTATCCGCCGCGAAAGATAAAACGAAAACGCCCTTTTTTAGTTAATGTCATGGCTCATACGAGTGTTTATAGAGAACACTCGTATGAGCCATTTTTTTTCTTGTCATTGCCCACATCTCTCAGCTGTCATTACCCGACTTGATCGGGTAATCTCTTTGCCGCTGTTGCCAATTTTCCGGATGCCTCAGTCAAGCCGGAGCATCCATTTATTACCCACTTCCTCTCAGCAGTCATGCCTCGGCTTTCTTTATTCTGTCATGCCCCGGCTTGACCGGGGCATCTCCCGGCTTTTTCCTTGTCACCTATTACCTCACCCACCGGGAGCAGCCAGACCGGGCAATCGGAATTCGCTCGTTCCGCGTGAATAAACTGCCGCGGGAGGGTGTTGTCATTCCATAGTAAAAACCATGCTGTTTTTAATCTGACATTTCCTCGGGTACGACCAGTTGAAAACAGGCGAAACACTATTAAATCTAAGTAATACCGCGTAGAAGGAATAGCCAAAAAATCTTGTGAGGTTAAGAATTATTTGACAATTGCTGCCAAATATGATACCTTAAAAACAGGCTTGATTCAGTTATATCTGCGAGGTGTACTATGAGGATTATTAGGACAATAATTTTCTGTGCCAGTATGGTCGTATATTCATCGACCGCGGTACGGGCTTCTGTCAACAACAACCAAACAGGCGGATTGTCAAATAATCCCGACGCCACCCTCATAGAAAAGAACCAAAACCGCTTTGAATTCGGGCCTCAGACCCTGTCTCTGGAACTGCCTGATGCGGGGTCTGTTTCTGTTAAAAATTTCCCCAAACTTGCATCTGTTCATTTTTTGACTGAATCTAACAGTCTACAATTTAATGTCCCAGCATTTGAAGACACTTCTGTTCAGAACTGTAAAGATCTCGGCTATACCAAAACTTCTTGTTCATCCGGCAATCCGTCGGTTTTTTGTCCTTATAATAATGCTTATTTCAAAGAATGCTGTGACGCTTCTTATAAATATACCGCAGACAGCTGTACTTATCCGAATACCATAAGCAAAACTTCCTGCGGCGGCAAATATCAATGTACTTGCGACACGACACTTTATCCGGTAACGAGTTGTACCTCGCCGCAAACGCCGGCAATGGGAAGCGGTTCTTCATGTACGGCAAACGGGGTTACCCGTTATTCAGAATGTGTTTGTCCGTCCAATTATACCGAGACCTGTACCGGGCAAAACCAACAGGGACGGGGAACCGGCTGCACTTATAAGGGCACGACAAAATACACCGCCTGCGAATGCAAGCCGGGTTATAATCAGACCTGTACGGAGCTTGGGCCGGTTACGCCGAATGATTATTGTTTAATGAACGGTATCAGGTATTACAACAATTGTAAGAGCTGTGAAAACAAATGCAAGCTGGACAGCTGTCCGGCCGGCGTAAGCTGTACGCTTGAGGACTGCTCGGGCAAGTATTGCGATGTCGGTTGCGCGACAGGCTATGTCAACTGGTGTACCAAACCGGAAACCGACTGCGCCAAATTGGGCTATACCAAATCAGTCAGCCAATGTTCGGACGGCTATGTGAGATGTCCGTATAACTCGGCGGCGGTTTTCTGTGAAGAACAGGCTGTCGAAACCTGTAATATCGCTAATTGTACCAAATGCAAGGCCGGAAATCCCAATGAATGCGAAACATGTGCCAATGGCTATTATGGATATCCTTTAACCTTAGGCGGTCAGGAAAGCCATTGGACCGAATGTAAGAAATCTGTAACTCCTATTGTATGCATGGTTGCTGACTGTGAAACTTGTTCCTCCGACAAAAAGACATGTCTCAAATGTCAAAGCGGTTACGAATTGAATAGCGGTAAGTGTTATGCTTTGGCAAAAGACTGCGTCTATGGCTACCTGAGCAATGGCGACTGCTGCACCAAACAAGATCATGACGATTGCTCTTGGAAAGGACCGAACGGAACCACGAAACCCTGTAAATGTCTGGGTAGTGTGGGAGCTATTCAGTAAATTAGAGACACCTATAAGAGGAGAAAAGCGATGAAGAAATTATCAATACAGATTATGGCTCTTTGCAGTGTCTTCGGATTTGCATCGGGCGTTATGGCAGAGGATTGCAAACCGGCTCCGGACTGTGCCGCCCTGGGCTTTACTCAAAACGCGTCAGATTGCAGCGGCGATGCCCTGAAATGCCCTTGGGACTTGACGAAAGCTGCCTGCAAAGCCGGAGTAAAACCGGTCACCTGTGCGGTCGGTTCCTTGTTGGGCAGTGACAGATTATGTTATGCCAAAGAATTTCCGTCAGGAATCAAACCGGTCGGAGTAGTCTTCGACCCCGCCAATCAATTGGCCGTTTCGCCGACTGATGCCGGGCGGACGACGTGGGCATCGGTCGATTGGTCGAAACAGGATGTCAGCAGTCTGACCAATTGTACGACTTCAAATATGAAAACTTGTGATGTCAACGGAAAAATGAATACGCTGAATTTAATGACCGGAGTAAATGAGCAATATCCGGCGGCGCGTTTAGCCTATAACTATCAGCCGGATACCTGCAGCGGTGTCGGTTTCTGCCAAAAAGGAAATTGGTTCCTGCCCAGTATCCGCGATTTGATAACGATATATGATAATATGGCTCAAATAGATGCCGGGTTAAAAATTCTCAATCCGTCAACGAGCAAAGAGATAACCAAAAGTGCTAACTGGTCGTCTAATGAAGCCGATGCGACAACAGCTTTTGCTGCCAATATGGACTATGGACGCCATGGGGGATATGTGAAAAACTCCGATTATTTCGTCCGACCGGTTATTTACTATGGTTCGGCTTGCCAAATCAGCAATTGCAAAACCTGCCAAGCCGGCGTAACCGATTCCTGTCAGACTTGCAACGACGGGTATATGGAACTTACGAATTTTAATACGAACAAAGTTATTTGTACGCAGCAGTTAAGCTTGCCTTGTCGGGTTCTCAATTGCCAAACCTGTATCTCCGGGGACAGTAGCACTTGTAAAATCTGTAAGAGCGGATACACGCTGCAAAGCGGAAAATGTGTCTCTGCTGGCTTTGTCTGTGAATTGCCGAGCGTTCAGCGCACTTGCAACGGAATGAAGTGTTGTTGCCCGCAGGGAGCGGATTGCAGCGGTACGGCAATGAAATGCCTGTGTGATTCGTCGTCCATGGGTCAAGGTATTGTACAATAGAGAGGTTTGTCATGAAAAAAAGTTGTTTAATAATTTTCGGAAGCGTATTGAGCCTGAGCGGCATACCGTCATCCAATGCCGCATTAAACTGCACCGCGGCTCCGGACTGTGCCGCCCTGGGCTTTACTCAAAACGCGGCAGATTGTACAGACGGTGTTAAAGTTGCTTGTCCAATCGACACCTCCAAAGTCTTTTGTAAAACCGTACAGAGCTGTAACGGAAAAGTCGGCGATATCATTTATGGGAACGGTGCCTGCAGCTCTGAAATCATCTCCGATCAAAAACCGGTGGCTGTTATTTTTGATGACGTCAATAAATTCGCAGTTTCTCTGACTTATATTGATAAAAGCGGCACGGCTTGGGACGGCACCATAGATGATGATTACAGCGGACTTTCCAGTTCTTTGAGAATGCAGTGGGCAGAAAGCGGTTCCGGAGATGTTCCCGGGTTAGATAACTGTTACAATGGAATGATGGGATTTTTTGCCTGCGGTGCAAGCGGCGAAGCCAACACTAAAGCCATTCTTGAATATGACGGCGGTAAGAATATCCATCATGCGGCATTGGCCGTATCCAAGTTTGAACCTGTCGGCTGTAAAGCACCATTCTGTGCCAAAGGAAAATGGTGGCTGCCCAGCAATATGGAAATAAGTACCTTGAAAACAAATAAAACGGCGGTTGAAGACGGCCTTTATACGGTTCGCAATATATTGCCGAGTTCCCCCGTAAGTGAGGATGACAGGCAGGTTTATTGGAGTTCTAACGAAAATAAGGCCGGCAACGGTGCCTTCCAATCCATAATCTATTCGGATACGGGAAAATATGAATGGAGATTCGTTCGTCCCGTAGTAAAATATTAAAGCCCTAAAAAAAGCCCCTCAAACGAGGGGCTTTCTTTATCAGCAGTGTTCATTGGTGATTGTGTCGTCGCTGTAGCTGGCGCCGCACATTTCTTTTCCTCTGGCACCGGAGCCGCGGGTCAGCCAACGGTCTCCCAAATATTTTTTGTTATAACATTTAGAGTAATTGAAACCGCTTTCCGTCATCGGCCAGTGGCTGTTGCCGGTGTAAAAGATAGTGCAGCTGTTTGGATTCGGCCAGCATCCGGAGTTATCGCTGTTCTTGTAATAGAAAATGCCTTTTTCACTCTTGGAATAGCCGCTGTACGTGCACATTCTGCCGCAAGTGTTCATGTAAATCGTACCGGAAACGCGTACCTGACCCATTGTTCCGACTTTTACTCTTCCGCGCTCCTGCATATACAAATCGGTGATTTGGAACGGTTTAATATAATTGGTTTTGAAAATGCCCGAATTGGTAACTCTCAACGTACCGATTTTGTAAGTACGTCCGCTGCTGCCGGAACCATCGGCCTGAATAACGGCACTGTTGGTAACGCTGGCCGAAGATATATTCAGGTTTTTGGAGTAAGACAGGCTGGCCTTTGAACCGCCGCCGTCCACTGTCAGCGACGAGATGGTATTGTTGCCTCCGCCGCCGACATACGCTTGGGCTCCGCCGGACAAACTCAATGTTGACAGGTTTGTGTCGGCATTCAGGGAAATGTAAGCCTGATTGGTCGCATAAATGCTTACGGTTCTGCCCGATGTTAAGTCGGAATAAATGTTGATTCTGGCATTGGAACCGTCTGCCCGCAGCGTCAGATAGTTTTTTCCGCTATAGGACACATCGTTCCAATAAGCATTTGAGTTAATATAATATGTATCGTTCAGTAGCTCAAGATTAACGCCGGTAAAGCTTCTGCTCAATACATATTGGTTTTGTGTGGTGTTGACTTTAATTGTCGGCCGTCCGGCACTGCCGCACAGGCTGGCTGCCGATTTAAGAGAGTCCGGACCGTAAATGTTGGTGTAAGTGCTCCCTGTGTTGGAATTGATTAACGGAACAATCTGACTGTCTTCCACAACATAGGCCGTACTCGGGGACGATACGGAATAAATAAAGCCGTTGCTGTCAATGCCGTAGCGGCTGTCCCCCGCAATCTGCGATTTGCAGGTCGGTTGGCAGACTTTAAATGAACCGTCTTTTGAACAGGTGTCAACCTGCTTTTCATATTTGCCGCATTCACCCTGAACCACATTATAAGAAGGATATTTGTTTTTGAGTTCTTCCGTGCAAACATCGTTGATGGTTTTGCATTCCTTATAATATTTGGTGCCGATTAAACAGAAATCGCCGGGGTTTTTCGGCCCATATTCGGAACAGGTGAGGGCATAGCCGTCTTTGCAGCGGCAGGCGG
>OGPY01002107.1_pt1 | contig 13117 bp, 10 predicted proteins | sample 1553121 | NCBI WGS metagenome assembly OGPY01 (sample SAMEA2580004, study PRJEB22360) | human gut metagenome
TTTCTTTTCATCCTTGTCCGATTATTTTACATAGGACTCTGCCAAAACGCAATCCATCACAGAACTCTTTGGTATATCGCCCCGGGTTTTTACGGATACCACAGGAAGTGTTCCTCCCTGGACACGTACCGTGCTGGTCACGATCCTGGTTGGATCGGTCACCTCTTTCTTTCCATAATCAAAATAAGCCACCACGATCGGCACGTTCGCTTTCAAAGCGATAAAATAGAATCCTTTTTTCCATTCCTTGGCCCGCTTCCGGGTACCTTCCGGTGTGACGGCCAATTGAAACCGCTCACTGGTCTTGAAACGTTCCACCATCTGATCGGTCACCGACGTACGTTTACCACGATCCACCGGAACACCTCCCAGCCAGTTAAACAGCAAATTAAAAGGGAAAAAGAACCACTCTTTCTTAATAAGGAAACCGGCGTTACACCCGATCGAGGTATAAAAAAGTTTCCCTACGATAAAATCCCAGTTACTGGTATGCGGAGCCACACATACGATACATTTCGGCAAATCCACGCCATCCACCGGGCCCAGCTTCCACCCCGCCATACGGAGTATCGCCTTACTAATTGCCTTCTTCATGCCTATTTGTCCTTGCTCAACTCTCCTATCTCGTCGGCGATAGCGTTAACCTCGTTTTGCAAGTCCTCTCTTAATTTGCGATAATAATTCCGTACGAGAGCCTTGTTATCCTTGCCGTCGGGGTGTCCGGCACGAACGATATAACTATCTTGCATATCTAGGATACGAGCCATCAAAGCATCCGCTTTCTCTTGATTTACTCCGGGTATATACAATTTGCAAACCAGCGCTTCCGTGAACAATTCACCAGCCACGTAGCTGATCTCTTTCTTTAAAATTCTTCTTTTAGCCATAATTATTTCATATTTAATTATCCACAAATATAGAACATATGTTATTAAATACCGAGGAAAGGCCAAGAAAAAACATAAAATGAATTATCTTTGCAGCGGTGAAATCATTGATTATAAACAAATCAAATATGAACGAAATGATAAAGACGCCAGAGTTTCTCTTTGAAAGCAGCTGGGAAGTCTGTAATAAAGTGGGAGGTATTTATACCGTACTATCGACTAAAGCTCATACGCTTCAACAAATTTTTAACGACAAAGTAATATTCATCGGTCCGGATGTGTGGGCAAACACAACCGCTCCCGATTTTACGGAAGACGCATCTTTGTTTGAGGATTGGAGAAAGCACGCCGAGGCAGTAGATCACTTGAAAGTTAAGGTTGGTCGCTGGAACGTACCGGGTACCCCCCCTGTTATACTGGTAGATTTCAAGTCCTACTTCAGTGAACGAGACGCCTTTTTCTATTCTATGTGGGAAAATTTCCGAGTTGACTCCATCCACGCCTACGGCGATTACGATGAGTCTTGTATCTTCGCGTATGCGGTCGGTAAGGTAATAGAGAGTTTCTATCACTTCTACAAACTGGAAAACAAGAAAGTCGCCGCCCTATTCAATGAATGGATGTTGGCGATGGGAGCGCTTTACATTCAAAAGCAAATCCCTGCCATAGCGACACTTTTCACGACGCATGCCACATCGATCGGACGCTCTATCGCCGGTAACAACAAAGCGTTATACGCTTATATGGACGGTTACAACGGCGATCAGATGGCTAAGGAGCTAAACATGGAGGCCAAGCATTCCGTAGAGAAGCAGGCCGCCCATTACGTGGATTGCTTCACGACCGTAAGCGATATCACGGCTCGTGAATGTAAACAGTTATTGGATAAGGCACCGGATATCGTTACCCCGAACGGCTTTGAGCCCAACTTCGTACCCGAGGGTAAGGAATACGCTAAAAAGCGGAAGGAGGCACGTCGTACATTAATTAATGTAGCGGAGAAATTATTGGGCTGCTCCATCGACCCGAACGCTTTGCTGGTTTCCACCAGTGGCCGCTATGAATACAGAAATAAAGGTATCGATGTCTTCATCGAGGCGATGAACCGTGTACGTACGTCCGGACGCCTGCAGCGTGAGGTCGTCGCCTTTATCATGGTACCGGCTTGGGTACGTGCTGCCCGTGCGGATTTAAAAGAGGCGATCGAGCAGGACATAAAGACGACCTCTCCGCTTCAAATCCCTTTCATTACGCACTGGTTGCATAATATGCCAGAAGATAAGGTCTTGAATTATATCAACCACGCCGGCTTCACGAACGCGGCATCCGAAAAACTAAAGATCATATTCGTTCCTTGTTATTTGGACGGTAAAGGAGGTATTTTCAATAAGACCTATTATGATATGCTGATAGGGATGGACGCTACCGTATATCCTTCCTACTACGAGCCGTGGGGATATACCCCGCTGGAAAGTATCGCTTTCGGTATACCGACGATCACGACCAATCTGGCCGGTTTCGGTATGTGGGCGAAGAAAACGGTATCCGGAGATAACCTTAGCGAAGGCGTAGAGGTTATTAATCGTACGGATTTCAATTATTTTGAGGTAGCGGACGCTATCATGAACTCCATCCTGGCTCTCAGCCAAAAGGATGCTACGGACATCGAGGAAATCAAACAGCGTTGTTTCGATCTCGCTCGAAAAGCTGAATGGAGCAAGTTTATCGACTATTATCTGACCGCATTCGATATCGCCATAAAGCATGCCGAGGAAAGAAACAGCTAAATATTGCTCATAATTAATAAGATAATGCTATCTTTGCACTCGTTTTAGACAAACACTTTAAACTTCACGATAATGAAAATTAAGGCGAATAACGCAAACAGTCCTATTTGGAAGGACGTCTACTCACATTCCAAGCTTCCACAACAGTTGGAACCACTTAATGAGATCGCTACGAATCTTTGGTGGGTATGGAATCATGAAGGCGCTAAACTATTTGGCAAGATCGACAAACAACTTTGGAAATCCACAGAAGGTAACCCTGTACAGCTATTGCAAAGCCTTTCACACAAACGTATGGAAGAGATCTTAGCAGATAAGGAGTTAATGGCTGAAATCCAAAAGGTATACGCTGATTTCAAAGCTTATATCAATGTAAAACCCGACAAGACACAACCGTCTGTAGCCTACTTCAGCATGGAGTACGGTTTGACCAATGTATTAAAGATTTACTCAGGTGGTCTGGGAGTATTAGCCGGTGACTACTTGAAAGAGGCCAGCGATAGCAATATCGATTTATGTGCCGTAGGTTTCTTGTATCGTTACGGATATTTCACACAGACTTTGTCCATGGACGGTCAGCAGATCGCCAATTACGAGCCGCAAAATTTCAACGCCCTGCCGTTGACTCAGGTATTGCAGTCGAACGGAGAGCCAATGGTATTGGAAGTTCCTTATCCGGGCAGAACCGTTTACGCTCATATCTGGAAAGTTAGCGTAGGTCGTGTACCTTTGTACTTAATGGATACGGATATTCCTCAGAACAGCGAATGGGATCGTTCCATCACGCACCAATTATATGGTGGCGACTGGGAGAACCGTATGAAACAAGAGTATTTGTTGGGTATCGGTGGTATCATGATGCTGAACAAGTTAGGTATCAAGAAACAAATTTATCACTGCAACGAGGGACACGCCGCTTTGATCAACGCTCAGCGTTTGGTAGACTATATCCAGAACGACGGCCTTTCATTCAACCAAGCGTTGGAGGTAGTTCGTGCTTCCGCCCTCTATACGTACACACTCCGGTTCCGGCAGGTCACGATTACTTTGACGAGGGTTTGTTCGGACGTTACATGGGTGAGTTCCCCGGCAAGTTAGGTATTAGCTGGCAAGATTTCATCGACATGGGACGTGAGAACCCAGGTTCTAACGAGAAATTCTCCATGAGCGTATTCGCCTTGAACACTTGCCAAGAGGCTAACGGCGTAAGCTGGTTGCACGGTAACGTTTCTCAGCGTATGTTCGCCCCCGTTTGGAAAGGTTACTTCCCGGATGAACTGCACGTTGGTTATGTAACGAACGGTGTACATATGCCGACTTGGGCCGCTACCGAGGTGAAGAAATTCTATGCGGATAAATTAGGCACGAAGCTTTTCGAGGATCAATCAAATCGCAAATGTTGGGAAGGAATCCAGAATGTATCCGACGAGGAAATCTGGAATCTCCGTATGACCTTGAAGAATAAATTGATTGATTACATCCGTGTTCAATATAAAGATAGCTGGTTGAAGAACCAAGGTGATCCTTCCAAGGTGGTTTCTATCCTAGAGAAGATCAACCCGAATGCCTTGCTGATCGGTTTCGGTCGTCGTTTCGCTACTTACAAGCGTGCGCACTTGTTGTTCACGGACTTAGACCGTTTGGCTAAGATCGTTAACAATGAGAAATTCCCGATTCAGTTCGTATTCACCGGTAAGGCTCACCCAGCTGATGGTGGTGGTCAAGGTTTGATCAAACACATCGTAGAGATCTCTCGCCGTCCGGAGTTCTTAGGAAAGATCATCTTCTTGGAGAACTACGATATGCGTTTGGCCCGTCGTTTGATTTCTGGTGTAGACGTATGGTTGAACACGCCGACTCGTCCGTTAGAGGCTTCCGGTACTTCCGGTGAGAAAGCCGAGATGAACGGTGTATTGAACTTCTCCGTTCTTGACGGTTGGTGGTATGAGGGTTACGTAGAAGGCGCAGGTTGGGCATTGACCGACAAGCGTACTTATGAGAACCAGCAATACCAAGACCAATTGGATGCGGCTACGATCTACCATTGCTTGGAAACTGAGATCATCCCGACTTACTACGCTAAGAACAGCAAGGGTTACTCTCCGGACTGGATCCAATATATCAAGAACTCTATCGCCAAGATCGCTCCGGATTATACGATGAAACGTATGTTGGACGATTATGAGGATCGTTTCTATCACAAATTGGCTACTCGTTCCGCTCATATTTCCGCTAACAACTACGAGATCGCTAAGCAATTAGCTGCTTGGAAAGAGGAAGTTGCGCAACATTGGGATAGCTTCCAAGTGGAATCTTTCACTTGCGACCAAGATTTGACGGTGAATGGCCCGGTTGTAGGAAAAGAATACAACTTCAATTTGGTAATCGACCGTCATGAACTACAAGGTATGTTAGGTGCTGAAATGGTTGTCATGAAGGAAGATCCGGAGAAACACACGCTGTCACCAATCAATACCGCTCAGTTCGAGTTGATGAAGGAAGAAGGCTCCAAGTTATTCTTCAAGTTAACGACCACTCCTTCCGAGGCTGGTAACCATAAGATAGGCTTCCGTGTATATCCTGTAAACAAGGAGTTGCCTCACCGTATGGACTTCGCTTATGTACGTTGGATTCAGTTATAATCGGCAACAAGTAAAACAAATAATCAAGAAAGAGGATGCGTCATGCACCCTCTTTTTTTATGCCATACCCAGCTATGCTTTACAGCGACTAAAACCTATGGTTACGAGCCGTAATGCATAGGGTTTCATATAGTCCGTTGAATACCCATGAATTAAAAAAAGGAAGCCACACGACAGGCAGCTTCCTTTTTCAATAGGATACGAATATTTTCAAGCTTAGAAAGCGTAGTCCAAACTTAATCCGAACACCTTGTTGGTGCGGCTATACACATTCTGCCCAGGAAGTCCCGTGCCGCAGTAGTTGTCCATCTTCTTGGTATAATCGTGGTAAGTTGTCCACATATATCCCACGTTCAAAGCCATTTTTTCGCTCAACATCACTTTAGCACCAAAGCCCAGCGAATAAGAATCGCAGGAGAAACTAACATCACTTTGGAAATTATCAGACAAACCATAATCTGTAATTTGAGCGCCACCGCTAATGGTCAATCTCTTGACAACATCCCACTCTATACCAAACAGATACTCATTCGTACCTCTTTCCAGTTCCTTCTGCTTTCCACCGGCCATTCCCGCCTTCTTATCATCGAAGAAGTGATACTCAACAGAAGCCTTCAACATGGGCAAAAACCGATAAGAAGCTGCCACCGAAAGCATGGAAGGAATATCGCTCGGCGTGTTCACCCCATGCTTGTAAGGACCGACCAAGTCTTCCGCACTATCAGGATAATCCAACTTCTTGGTATTGTTTTCGATGTTCAAGTTCGTCTTAAACTCATATTTAGCTCCGAAATTGAATTTACCATATTTGACATCGACACCCAAAACCGGAGTCAACCCCCAACCTGTCTGGTCGCAATCCAAAGCCAGGTTCATTAAATCTGCTCCACCAAAATTCTGTTTTAATTTTGCATCCAGATACCCGTCATAGTTTCCTGAGAAATAGTTCATCCGGCCTCCGGCAAAGGCAGAAAGCCAATCCGTGATCTTGTATGACAGGCCAAGTTGTAGGGAATAAATATACTGTTTTCCGTCCATCGCACTGTTAATAGTATACATATCCGGCGTGACGATGGGACTTTGACCGCCAGTCTTTATATATTTCGCTACACTTTCCTGGAAGATACCGGCCATAGCAGCCGATTCGAACATTGGCAGACCATCGTCAAACGAAGCCTTACCACCTCCACCCGTAATGGCAAAGAAACCGGAGATCGTCCAATCACCTTTTTTGTAAGCCGCAAAAACACTCGGAATCACGGGAGCGGCAGCCTTTCCTTTGTAATACTTTTTATAGGGAACGTCGCTCACTGTCGGCACCTTATTCACTGGGTCGAAACCATTGTATGTACTGAAAGAGGCATCGATATCCCGGGTCTGGAAAGCACTTTGGATACTCACACCAACGCGGAAACCGTCTGTCGGCAAAAAAGAAAGACCCGCCGGGTTTGACAAAGCGCCGTCTATATCAATTGCAGCACCTCGCGAAAGTGACCTTAAAAAGGCTGCATGCTGATTCGTATTCGTCAAATATCCACCAGCGAAAGAAACCAAAGGCATCATCATCAATGCCGCACCTACTACTACTTTTTTCTTCATGTTTTACTTTTCTTGATTACAAAACGGTCGCAAAGATAAATACTTTTTTCAAACACTGCACACTTTTAATAAAAATGTGCCGCACAAAACAACAAATACTGTGCAAACACATAAGACTAATTAACAATAGAAGAGCTGCAAAGGTAGTAACGTGAAATCATGTATTAGTTATAATCAGCAAGAATCATCCTAACCTGAAAAGAATATATACAGCAAGTACTAAAGAAGATATACTTACTTTACCCAAAAAGATATACTACAAGTGCCAAGTAAGTATAACTTCTATTTTTCCGAAATAAATCGTATATTTGTCTCTATAACTTAATTCTTTAAACCGTATAGATAAAATGAAAAGACTAGCATTACTCGCGGCTCTCTTACTGCCGCTATCCATGGCTTTCGCCCAACAGAACGTAGGATTCAAGACCGATAAGGTAGAACCTCTCGTGATCAACCCAGACAATAGCGTCACTTTCTATGTAGAAGCCCCAAAAGCGAAGTCCGTCTCCGTAAAAGGAGACTGGGAAGCCAGCGAGGGCAATGGCCAGATGACGAAAGGGAAAAACGGTACATGGAGCTATACGACTCCCCCACTGCCATCCGAAATGTACACCTATCGTTTAAATATAGATGGTATTTACAACATCGCCCCAAACAACCCATTCTCTTGCCGTGACGTAGGCACCTTGTTCAGCCTGTTCTATATCAACGGGGGAAATGGTGATTATTATCAAGTACGTGACGTACCTCATGGCAATGTTACAACCACTTGGTATCACTCGGACATCCTCGGGAGCGAACGAAGACTTAGCGTTTATACGCCTCCTTTTTACGATAAGAACATCCAGTCTTATCCCGTTCTGTACCTGTTACATGGCAGTGGCGGCGACGAGAACGCTTGGCTGGAGCTTGGCCGTACCGCCCGTATCATGGATAACTTGATTGCCGAAGGCAAGATACAGCCAATGCTTGTCGTTATGCCAAACGGTAATCCCAGCAAACAGGCCGCTCCCGGCGAAACGCCCGATAACCTGAATTACAAGCCGGCCATGAGCAACAGCTTCACCGGTTATAAGGATGGCTCGTATGAGAAGAGTTTTACCGAGATCATTCATTTCATCGATAACCGTTATCGTACGATCCCGGATAAGCGACACCGGGCCATAGCCGGACTTTCGATGGGTGGTTTCCATACATTATATATATCATTGAATTATCCGGACTATTTTAACTATATAGGACTTTTCTCCGCCGGACTCAGCGCCAATGGTGTAGACCCGAATAGCCCGATGTACACGAATCTCGACGAGAAATTAGGGAACCTCAAGAGATCCGGTTATCAATTGTTCTGGATCGGTATCGGAAAGACCGATTTCTTATACGACGCAAACCAGCAATTCCGCCAGCGAATGGATAGCCTAGGTATGAAATACCAGTACGTAGAATCCACCCGAGGACATATCTGGGCCAATTGGCGGGCTTATCTCCTCCAATTCGCTCCTATGCTTTTCAAATAAAAGACATGAGCAGATGAATCTTAATATACCGCAATACGACTTCTATAAACACAAATACGGCGATGAGCTACTTATCGACGTCGTTCCCTTGAACACGATCAAGAAGTATCTCAAGGAACAACCCGTACATATATTGACGTATTACGATATAACATTGATCACTAGCGGGGAGGGAGAATTCCTTATCGATCATCAAGCGAACCGGGTAAAGCCTCAAGATATTATCTTTACCCGGCCCGGCGAAATACGTAAATGGGACGATAAAACGATACAAGACGGATTCGCTCTTATCTTTGAGGAAGAGTTCCTGCTCTCTTTTTTCAATGATCCGGCATTTCTCCGGAACCTCTCTTATTTCCATACGGAAAGACGGTCTTCCAAGCTCAGTCTCGACAAGAAAGCCTATGGCCGCATCTCCGAGTTGATCTCGGAGATCGATAAAGAGATCAAGGACTATCAGTCGAAAGACAAACACTTGCTCCGGGCCTTGTTGTACGAGACATTAATGTTGCTCAACAGGCTATACGCTAGCTCGAACGCTTTACCTCCAGACACAAACGCCCGATCTAAAAGCATCTATGTAGACCGATTTATCGAGTTAGTAAACCATTCCTTCAAGCAAGATCATTCCATCCGGAGCTATGCCGATCGGCTTTGCATCACCCCGAACTATCTGAATGAGATCGTGAAAAACGCTACGGGTATCAGCGCAAAACAATATATCTTAAATAAAATACTGATCGAGAGTAAACGGCTATTGACTTATACAGACTTGCCTATATCCGCCATAACGGAAGCTCTAGGTTACGAGGATCCATCCTATTTCATCCGTCTATTTCGTTCCCAAACAAACATGACCCCGCTAAACTATCGCAGGAATACAAAACCGTAAAAAGTACTATTTCCTCCTTTATACGTATTATACGAACTCCATTCGGTATGTCTAATTTTGCCTCTATCAATAAATAAAGCATCATGAGACAATACAAATCATGGATAGCGGCTCCCATATTAGGAAGCACGTTATCCACTAACGCACAACAAAAGAATATGGAGAACAAAACATTAAACGAGAACATCCCGGAGATGATCATCTCCCTTGAAAAAGAGGCCCTAGCCTCGACCGACCCGATGGCATTCGTAGAGCTTTCAGACACCGACGTGATTTACTTCGATCCTTCCCTAGAGACGAAAATAGAGGGATTGGAACAACTGCGCACTTATTATAAAGGTATGCAACTTCCTCCGGCGGATCATTTCGACATGATCCGCCCGATCGTACAAGTCACGCAAAACATAGCGGTTCTCACGTTCAACCTTGATTGCTACTTATCCGACAAGGTAATAAAATGGAACTGCACCGAGGTTTACAGACGCAACCCCGACAACCAATGGAAGATCATACAAACCCACTGGTCTTACGTGAAACCGATAGATTAAGGTTAAAACATTTGCCGCTTTCTGAACCAAAACGGTTCGCAAAATGTATTATATAGACTATTCACTAAACACAAATTATATGATACGGAATTTACTGAAAGCGGCAAATGCGCTTACATTTAGCACGATGTTCCTGTTACTCCTCGCCGGATGCAACAAGAACACGATTATTTTTGAGGATGGAACAACCCCAAACGGCTCTTCGGGAAACGAGGACCCGGGAAACAGTACGTTGGTGACTTTCAACGCCTCCGTGGAGGGCCGGAACCTATTACGTTCCATGTCTCCCATGAATAAAGGGATACAAAGCAGGGTTTATGTCTTCGACAGCAACGCCGGAACCAAGGGAAGCCCCGAGGCGTCAGGTCTTTACATAACCTCATCTCCCGGGGTGTTAACAGGAAGTGACGGATATAAAATGTTTCTCTCCAATGGCACTTATAATTTCTACGCCGTATCCGACAATTTCTCCACGATTCCCCCGACATTCACGAGTGGCGTATCCGAACCCCTCTTCAACGGTATCGATTATCTTTGGTGGAGCGCCATACAACAGGATGTAAATAGCTCCCAAATCAATATACCGATTGTTTATGGGCATGTGGCTACCCAAGTCGTAGTAGAATTAACCGGCGGTGAAGGCATCACGATCAACCAACTGGTCTCCGCCATGATCACTCCTCCTGTGGTTGGGGCTACCATGGATCTGGGCACAGGTGTCATCACTCCTGCTACCGCCTTCGGAAAAGCGGACAAGATGGGCATAAACGGATTAACCGCCCAATATATCATGTTGCCGATAAGACATACGGCTCCCATGACTCTCACGTTGGAAATATCCGCCGACAATGAAAACAGTACCCGCACCTATACCACCCAGATCCCTCTTCCGGATGGCGAGTTGAAAGCGGGAAACTCTTATTTATTTAAAGCGGTAATCAACGGTAATTCGGTCACTTTGGCCAGTGTCAACGTAAAAGACTGGACAGATGTGGACGAGACAGGAAAGCCCCTTTATCCGACCCAGAATTAAAGTCCGGTTCCTATTTTCCGTATCAATGAATATTGGTACGGAAAATATGCCTATATTTACCCCGTCACCTCTAAAAACAATACGAATATGATTGAGATTCCCGAATCCGCCACCATTGGCAAACAGGCTAGCGAAACGCTAAAGGGTAAACGGATAGCGCATGTTATCGAGTCGAACAGTCCTCACCGTTTCACGTTCTATAATGGCGATCCGGCGGAATACTCCAATAGGCTGGTAGGACGAACGGTCCTAGGCGCCCAAGGCTATGGCGCATTCGTGGACATCCTTATGGACGCGGATACCCACCTCTTAATCGGAGACGGAACCAATATGCGTTATTATACCTCCGCGGAAAAGGCCCCGAAGAAATATCAGCTTATGATCGTATTCGAGGACGATTCGTTCCTAGCTTTCACGGTTTCGATGTATGGTTCCATCTACGCTTTCAAAGGCGAGTTTGACAATCCCTATTACCAAGGTAGCATCCATAAGCTATGTCCGTTGGACGAGAGATTCGATAAAGCCTATTTTATCAGTCTCATCCGGAATCTCAAGAAAGATATATCCGCGAAGGCGTTACTCGCCACCGAGCAACGTATTCCGGGCCTAGGCAACGGAGTCTGCCAAGATATCTTGTTCAATGCCCGGATCTCCCCGAAACGAAAAATATCGACTTTATCAGAAGAGGATATAGACCGCCTCTTCAACACCGTGAAATCCACACTGGAAGAGATGACTTGCCGAGGAGGCCGGGATACGGAGAAGGATCTATACGGCGCCTTAGGCAATTACCGCACGATCCTATCGAAGAACACCTACCATGACCCTTGCCCCATCTGCGGCGAACGGATACAGAAAGAGGCTTACCTCGGAGGCAGCATTTACTATTGCCCGCATTGCCAGCCTAGTGCGGTAAATTAATAATAGATCCGCATAAGCAGGGATCGGAATACGTCCTATCGCAATGATACATAATATATTTATCTCCACCAGATAAAATATTACTCTATCAAACAAGCATCACCCAAATTAAATTCATACTTTTGTCTGATTGAATATTATATACTAATTAAGCAATGCAAACGACAGCGAAGAAATGTAACCATGGGGCTAATATACGCCGGTGGAGAGAATGGCGTAATGTAAATCAAGACGTTCTTGCGGAAGAAATAGGAGTATCGCAGGCGACCCTCTCTGGCTATGAGAAAAAAGAGACGCTGGAACAGGAGATCTTGGATAAGATCGCCGTAGCCTTGAACATTCCGGTGGAAGCCATTACGGAACTTGATAACGCTGCGTCTATTAATATTGTCTCTAGCACCTTATATGATAAAGCAGGTTCAATATTTAATAATCCGACATTCAATCCGATCGATAAAGTTATCGAACTATACAACGAGAAAAACGCCTTATATGAGCGAATGCTAAAAGAGAAAGACAGCGTAATCGAATTACTGAAGGAAATAGTAAAGGACAAGATGTAAGATTTGTCCCAGCAAATCGCAGCTAATATATATAATTTGTCGCCTTGTTGTAGAGACGTAGCGTGCTGCGTCTCATCCCCTCGAAATGGAAACTTTAAGATTCTATCAGGATAGTGGGATATATAGCATATGTCTCTACAACGGTAGGGACTCAAAAGATAAGTAATACGCTCAAATTGACAATATGACAATATGTAATCTGAAGCCCCGGAGAATCGTTTTTTCCGGGCAAAGGTACATGCTGTTACCAAATACGAGAAAAAATATCAGCAATCAATTGTATTATAGCACTTTGCTTAAATATACCCTTTCATTCTAGCGAGATTAATTCATCCTATCTCCTATTTATGCAGGAGAAAGGTGCTTTTCATACGGATGCATCGTCCATTCCTATAGGTTGCGTACCCAATTCCTACCGTATGTATCGCCAAACACATACGGTAGCGTTGCCTAACACTGGCTTTCGCGTTACCTAATCCCATTACTTTCGTCTCCCAACAGAGATATTCATGCAAAAAAACAGGGTAAAATGGATAATTTGAACATAAAGCACTCCCTATTTCTTCTATTCGCAAAAAGGCCCTGTCATCATAATCCCGGATTTTCAAACAAAACGTCAAGGTTATCGCATTTTCGCTTACAACATCATTGAAGCCAACCGCAAAACAGATTGCCGCCCCCTGCTTTTGCGAGTGTTTTACAAACATAGAGTTTTGCAGGTGAGCCGT